>JAABUR0100000316.1_pt1 | contig 109749 bp, 108 predicted proteins | sample 5560091 | NCBI WGS metagenome assembly JAABUR01 (sample SAMN10711879, study PRJNA513375) | rock metagenome | isolation source: Antarctica rocks | place: Antarctica: Victoria Land, University Valley sud | reverse complement strand
CACAGCATCATACCCCCCCTCCCCCCTCAAATTAAAAAACCATCCCCCACCCAACGGCAACACCACACTCGTCAGCACCCACAAGCTTACAGGCCCCCAAAACGCCCCCGTCAGCAGCGCGAACAGGTCTGGGATCTTGAGCGCGAGCGGGGGGAGGTTGAGGAGTGGGAGGGCGGGGGTGGTGGTTAGGTAGCGGAGGGGGAGGACCTGGGTGCGGAGGCCGTAGGCTTCGAGGGCGAGGGCGAGGAGGGCGATGCTGGTGGGGTGGGAGAGGTGGGTGCGGAGGGTGGAGAGGAGGGGGGGGAGGGGGGAGGTGGTTAGGGTGGTGGCGAGGGTGGCGAGGAGGGTTGTGGTGTGGGTTTCTATTTGGTCGGCTAGGAGGGAGGGGGAGGGGGGGAGGGGGATGGTGTGGGCGTTGGCGGGGGCGCGGGCGGGGGTGCGTGGTTTTGCTGTTGTTGTTGTTGTGAGGGTCGTGGAAGGGGGAGAGGGGGAGGAGGAGGAGGATCTGTATTTCGTGCGTTGGTGAGTGAGCGTTGTCGGTATGAAGCTTGGTATGCCGCATGGGGTTATGGGGTTTGGGATTCAAGGGCGCGCCGGGCTGGTGGTTGGAGAACCTACGGCGCTTCCAGCTCCTCCTTCGCTTTCAGTGTCTGTCTCCGCTGCCTGGGCTTCTTCTCCGAGACGCCGGGGTTGTGCTTGACGGGCGACGCGGGGTCGACGCCCTGGTAGAAAGCGGCGACCCTGGGGTCAGACTCGAGGGCCGTCTGGTTGTCGCGCAGGAACTGCTCGAGGGACATTTCGAGGTCCATCTTTCGGAATTTCGAATGGCTGTGGGTGGGTTCGCGCAGATGTTAGCGTTTGGTTTGGCTTCTTCGGATTCGGATCATGAGTGAGTGGGTGAGGGATAGGGGGTGTCGGTGTGGGAATGTATGTATATACGTACTTCTTCAAGCCGAGATGGTCGGCGATGTCTGCGAGGTCGGGTTTCCGCTGCTTCTGCAGCCAGGCATTGCCGGTGGCCATGGGTGCGGGAATGGTGGGTATTCTGTGTCGCGGGGATGATGCGACTGCGATGAAGCTATTCGGAAAGCTGTGCGACGGTGTGCGATGGGGAGCGACGTGAGTGAAGATAGGATGTTTACTTTGAATGGTGGGCTGTTTACGACCAACGCGCGTGATGAACTAGTGCGACCTAGATTTGGCCATGAAACACGCTAGCTCGTAATATTACGCTAGGGCTTTTCACTACTTCACGTTTCCCGCAGAAGTACCTTACGTACCATACCGACTCTTACTCCATACGCATCCCGATTTTACCGACAACGGCATCCGAGAGGGGCCCTCTTTCAAGGTATACAGATACCAGTTCTTGTCAAAGCATATCACTTCATCACGGATGCGGCGAGTGACACAATAGCTCTTCTATATATAATACACCGTATAACAATACCAATCCTTCACGGTGCTAAGAAATGCGAAACAACGGATAGCAGATCAAAACCGCCATTTGAAATAATCACCTATCACAAGCCAAACCTCGGTCCTCATCAAGTATATATCATCCCGTGATTCTGGACAAAAGATGATTGACAAGAAATCTCCACCACCGCCATGAATCTAGAGTACCACAACCAAGTCCCACTCAAGAAGAAAATATCCAATTATCTCAATTCCATCATACGATATAAAACATGCAGAAGTGCCGAACAATTTATAGAGAAAGGATCCATAGCGATGAACCATTTCAGTCAATCTCATTAGCATGACCTTTCTATACTTAACGGATCAACAACATCTATCCTCGATACCTCAGCAAGCAACCCCTCCCCAGAATCAATATAAGCAATGATGCTGTTCGTCCAGATAACCCTACGCAGCCCTTCCCACTTCCATTACATACCAACTCTACTCCACTCGTCATCATTACCAAAACAAAAACTCCCGTCTCCCCTCCCATCTCAGCCAATCCAACCCTCCCCTACAATATACTACCGCTAGAACACTCCCCAACAACTCCGTTTCCACACCATCCATACCATACAGCCCTCAACGTGCCCTAGCTCAAGGAACTCCGAATCTGTATGGTCAATAAATGATAGACGTTAATCAGGAGGTAAGCTGGAATTGTTATGCCTTTGATAACTTTAGTCCTATTCAATATCCTTAGCAGTGACATTGCCACATGACCAGAATATCGTTCGATTCGGTTAACTAGACTGAACCCTGATGATGGAAACGCCGGTTTGATACATCCCAGAGCAGGTCGTCTGCACCCCAATGACACGTCTAACACACATTGAATATGAGAAGATACAATAGATGAAGCTGTAAAACCTCTCCTTCACAGCAGCATCTCCAACGGATTCTCCACCACCTTCTTGAACTCCCGTATCCACTCTCCTCCCACCGCACCGTCCACCACCTTGTGATCAAAGCTCCCAGTCACAACGATCTGATCGTCCCACTCAACGCCACCCTCTTCAGATGACGATGGGACGGCAACCTTCCTAGTAGTGCCCACAGCCAAGATGCCAGCTTGGGGTGGGTTGATCACAGCCGTAAATCTTTCCACAGCAGCGTTCATGCCCATATTGCTGATTGTGAAGGTTCCACCCTGGTATTCCTCCGGTTTCAGCTTTCCATCCCTTGCTCGCTTGCCTAGATCCTTGATCTGTGCCGAGATGCTCTCCAACCCAAGACTATCGACGCCTCTGACGATAGGCGTCATCAAGCCAATAGGCGTGGCTACCGCAACGCTTACATCCACAGTGTTATGTTGACGAATGACGACCTGGCCGCCGGTCTCGCGCCAGCTTGAATTGACAGCCGGGATCTTTTTGCAGGCGACGGCGGAAGCTTTGACGAGGAAGTCGTTAAGGGAGAGCTTATACTTGCCGTCCGCTGAGGTATTGAGCGCTTGGCGAAGCTTGAGGAGCTTTGTGACTGAGAGAGTGGAGGAGACGAAGTAGTGTGGATTTTGGTTCCACGATTGGACGAGACGGTTGGCAATGGTTCTGCGCATAGAGCTGGCTGGGATGTCTTCATAGGTAGGACTTGCTGCGGCGCCGGCTGATGCTCCGCTTGACGGAGATTGGAACTTCTCGATATCCGCTTTCGTGATCCTGCCACCGGGACCGGTGCCCTTGACTTGCTTGATCGGTACACCCTTTTCAAGCGCAAGGGCTTTGGCGGAGGGGCTTGCTGCGGGTTGTCGGTCTAAGCTTGTCTCTAACCTTCCACCTGTTGATTCGGGTTCCTCGGGCTCGGAAGCTGGCTCAGATTTCGGCTTGCTTTTTTCAAGAGTGTCTGGTGATGTTTTCGATCCCGAGTCTGGGGGCTCAGAAGATTCCAGGGCTTCTTCTTTGGGCGCGTCTTTTGGCGGCGCTTTCTCGCCCCCCGCATCATCTAGAGTAAATGAGTCGAAGGCAGAAACGTCTTCACCCTCTTCAACCATGACTGCAATGGGCTACTTCACGTCAGCATGACCCTTCACAGGAGCTGCCAAACCCACGTTTCCCACAGCTACATCCTTTTCTCCCGAGTCCTTTAGTATTTTGGCTAGTACACCGTCCTCCTGAAACTCGAAGTCCATCTGTGCCTTGTCTGTCTCGATTTCTACTAGAACATCTCCTGGCGCAATCGCATCTCCGGCTTTCTTCTGCCACGTCCCGATATTACCCGCAGTCATTGTTGGTGATAATGCTGGCATGCTAACGACGGTGTGTGGGGGAAATGCTGTTTGTCAGGCATTATTTAGAAGCCTCCCATATAATTCTGTATCATGGGCATACATTTAGAGGCATAGTAGCGAGCGAGGGCCGAGACAGCTGGTATGTTTCTGAGATAGTAAGCTCTGTCAGTCTGTTTGCAAGGCGCAAAAATCTTTGCATCCTGCAGATCACATTGTCTGACCTTGAAGCATTTTGGGTTCTGCAAAGCGGAGCAGCTCCCACGGAGCTTGGGGCAGCTCTAAGACATGCTCTTGCCGAAGCCCGAAGGAGAAGTGGAATAGCCATTGCGGTCTGAGGAGGGGGTTGGTGAAGGACAGAACAAAGTCTACCTTTAGGCAGATCAATACGGCATATACATTGTGCAAAAGGAAGGAGGGTTGAAGTTCAGAACAGTCGCCGAGATGTTGAGACTTTTGTTCGGTGAATTCTGGAAGCAAAGCATGTTGGGCCGGCGGAATCAGAGTGCCAAGGCCGTGATGGGCTGTACAAAGGGGCCAATCAGCGACCATATCGGCTTTCCACGATTACTAGTACACGAGCACAATAAGCCAGAGAGTGCTTCAGCAAACAAGATTAATTCACAAATCTACGGACCCCAAAGGCTACATCTGTGACGGAACCTTTCCTTTCAGTGAAAAATACTGGAGCTTGATGCAGAGTAACTTTGGTAATTGCTCGGCGGAGGGCAGGAGCTTTGGCAGCTGCCTGGGGTTCAGCTGCGTCCTATGGCGGACAGTGAGGAGGTCGATGGTCTAGCTGGGGCCAATGGTATCAAGAGCCATACTGGCGAGCGCGCCGAGACTGAGCCCTCCACCACCGAGGCTGAGCATGAAGATAGACAGTATGCAAGCTTGGAGGTGGACAAAGAAGAGCTGGACCATAAGATGGATTTCAGAGAGATTAAGGTCGCTGACGTACTTAATGACAACATGGTCGATGGAGAACTAGATGCAGACGGCATGAATGAGGCAGCTTCTGAGCTTGAGGAGAAGTCTGAACAGCCAGAATATGGAGCCATACTACAAGAACATCCACCAACCCAGTCGTCCCCCGAGCCCGTCTCACTTCCCAACCGGGATGAGGCAGGTAAACCTGCCTACAAGGCCGACAGTATAGGTGATCTACCTTCTACCGCCCCATCGAATGGCACTTCACTACATACCAGAGAACGATCTGACAGCGCCTCTACTCAAGCTACAACTGGGACCCGGAGATCTTCAGCCCCTCTAAGCTCCATTGTATTTGTGGTGTCGGCCCTGGACCAAATCTCAGCGTCAAAAGAAGCTCGCAAAAGAAAAACACTCGGGGATGCCGCGCAGAAAGCTCTAGATGCCATCAAGAGATTAGATGGCTCACCAAATCCAGAGATCATCTTCGAACCTTTACGGCTTGCTACGGAAACTGCCAGTATACCATTGACTACAACCGCGCTGGACTGTATAGGGAAGCTAATAAGTTACTCGTACTTCTCCGTCCCGGCAGAATCCCACGACGCGAGTGCTTCGCCTGGCCAGCAGCAGCTTCCTTTGATCGACCGAGCTATAGAAACAATCTGCGGCTGCTTTCAGGACGAAGCTACACCCTACGAAGTGCAGCTACAAATCGTGAAGTCATTACTGGCGGCCGTCCTAAATGACAAACTCATTGTTCATGGATCTGGTCTCCTCAAGGCTGTTCGTCAAGTCTACAACATCTTTTTGCTTTCAAAATCGAATACGAATCAACAGGTGGCGCAAGGCACATTGACGCAGATGGTTGGTACAGTATTCGAACGAGTCACAACAAGGCTATCCATGAAAGAGGCACGAATGAGTCTGGTCAAAATGGGCTCGGGCAAGGGAACCGCGAATAGTAGTCAGGTCGAGATGAACGGTAGCAATTCTGTCATTGAATCAAGTCAGACGGACGGCGGTGATGATCCCGATGAATCGTCTGAGGGCAACTCGATCTTGACGACGGATCAGCCAGTACCCAAGCTGCCAGTAGAAAAGCTAACGCTACAGAGCTTAGAAAATGCGAAAAGCTTCGATGATAGAAGGATAGGCGACAACGCACCCACAATGGTTACACCGGCAAAGTCTGTGCTCAAATCACGGACCACGTTGGGCCAGGTTCAGTCTCAAGCAAATGGTGATGCCGACCACAGCAGACCGGACACTCCTGATGAGGATGAAGAGGATGAAATATTCGTACGAGATGCATTCTTGGTGTTTCGATCTATGTGCAGGCTCAGCCACAAGGAACTAGCGCCCGATCAGCAGCAAGACATCCACTCGGCGAACATGCGCTCGAAGCTCGTCTCGCTTGCCATCATTCGGACAACACTAAACAACAACAGGGCGGTCTTCACGTCTCCTCTGTGTACCATTCGCGGCACAAATAATGAGCCCACCAGCTTCGGACAGGCTACCAATCAGTATCTGCGTCTGAGCGTAAGCAGAAATGGAGCAAGCTCTGTTAGACAAGTGTTTGAAATCTGCGCCGAAATATTCTGGCTCATGCTCAAGGACATGCGGGTTATGCTCAAGAGGGAGATTGAGCTATTCTTGAAAGAGATCTATCTTGCCATACTCGAACGCAAGACCGCTCCAAGTTTCCAAAAGTTATACGTCATGAAAATCTTGAAGAGATTATCTACAGATCCTCGGGCGCTTGTCGAATTGTACCTCAATTACGATTGTGAATCAACAGCTCTTGACAATATGTTTCAGCGGATGATTGAGCACTTGTCCAAGATCTCGAGTCTTTCTATCCCGCCCACCATCGTATCAGCACAGCAATCGCAGCAGTATCAGGACCAGTATACCAAGGAGACCGACGCAGACCTTGACTGGCGTGATCACGGGAAATTGCCTCCTTCTTTGACCAGTGCAAGCCTAAATATATCTAGGAACCATGAGTGGGATCTACCTGTAGAGTTCCTCCTGAAGCAGCAAGCCCTTGACTGCCTAGTCCGGACTTTACGGTCGCTAGTCAACTGGTCTCAAGATAGCTTGGCAGCAGGCGCCGCGAAGCTCGGAAACATGAGCATGAGAGATTCCACTGATCATATTAGAGATTCCCTAGATACCAGTCAAATTACAGGTTCCCCCAGGATGTCCACTGCAGACACGCCCATTGCCCCTTCCACCCCCATGCTTGAGGATGACCCAATGCAACTGGAGAAAGCAAAGCTCCGAAAGACGGCGCTTAACGATGGTATCCGCCAGTTCAACTTCAAGGCCAAACGTGGAATCAAACAGCTCTTGAACGATGGTTTTATCAAGGAGAACTCTCCCGAGGAGATCGCCAAGTTCATACTATCCACCGAGTCCCTGGACAAATCTATGATTGGAGAGTACCTCGGCGAAGGTGAACCACATAACATTGCCATCATGCATGCATTTGTAGACTCCATGGACTTCACCCGAAGAAGATTCGTTGATGCACTAAGGCAATTCCTTCAAAGCTTCCGACTTCCTGGAGAAGCGCAGAAAATTGATAGGTTCATGTTAAAATTTGCTGAAAGATACATTACCGGCAATCCTAATGCCTTTGCAAATGCCGACACGGCGTACGTTCTGGCATATTCGGTCATTATGTTGAATACCGATCAGCATAGCATCAAGATTGCAAAGGCGAAGCGAATGACTACCGAAGATTTCATCAAGAATAACCGAGGCATCAATGACAACGCCAATTTACCGGACGAGTATCTGGCTAGTATCTACGACGAGATTGCACAGAACGAGATCGTGCTGAAGACGGAGCGAGAAACGGCTGCGGCCATGGGTGTGATAGTTCAGCCTGCTGGTAGTGGAGGTATAGCATCCCGCGTCGGCCAAGCATTTCTACAGGCGGGTCGTGATCTCCAACGAGAAGCGTACGCTCAGGCCTCGGAAGAGATGTCGAAGAAAGCAGAACAGCGACTACGAAATATGATCAAGTCGCAGCGAAGAACAACCGCAAGCCACGCGATGCCGAAGTACATACCTGCCACTTCATTCAAGCATGTTGGACCAATGTTCGATGTCACTTGGATGTCTTTCTTCTCAGGACTCTCTGCTCAGATGCAGACCACTCAGAATATCGAAGTCATCAAGCTTTGTATGGAGGGAATCAAGTTAGGCATACGCATCTCGTGTTTGTTCGACGTCGAGACCCCCCGTACGGCATTCGTTACAGCCCTTGCCAGCTTCACTAACCTTGGCAACCTAAGCGAGATGCTGAATAAGAATCTTGAGGCCTTGAAAGCACTTATCGAAATTGCGCAAACGGAAGGCAATATGCTCAGAGGCTCATGGCGGGATATCTTAACTTGTATTAGCCAGCTCGACCGATTCCAGCTGATATCTGGAGGTGTGGACGAAGGAGCTATTCCGGATGTCAACAAAGCACGCATCCAGAGGGGACCGTCCAATCCTCAGCAACGACGACCAGCCGCCACCCGATCGCGTCCCACCGCAACTACCACACACTCGAATTACCACCTCGAAATAGCTCATGAGAGTCGCTCATCAGACATGATCAAGGGCGTGGATCGCATCTTCACTAACACAGTCCAGCTATCAGGAGACGCTATTGTCCACTTCGTCCGCGCCTTGAGCGAAGTCAGCTGGCAGGAGATACAGTCGTCCGGTCAAAGTGACTCGCCACGTACGTATAGTCTACAGAAGCTGGTCGAGATCAGCTACTATAACATGGATCGTGTTAGATTTGAGTGGACCAACATCTGGCAAATCTTGGGTGAGCACTTCAACGAGGTTGGATGCCATTCAAATACCCACGTTGTTTTCTTCGCTCTGGACTCGTTGCGACAGCTATCCATGCGATTTATGGAAATCGAGGAATTGCCAGGTTTCAAATTCCAGAAGGATTTTCTGAGGCCTTTCGAGCATGTTATGGCCAACAGCACTACTGTCACCGTCAAGGATATGGTGCTTCGATGCTTGATCCAGATGATTCAAGCCCGTGGAGAAAACATCCGATCTGGGTGGAAGACTATGTTTGGTGTGTTCACTGTAGCTGCCAGGGAGCCCCACGGTAGGCCATTGATCCATGCAGAACACAAAAATGGTCTTGCTAACCTGCTTCACAGAAGCTGTCGTCAATCTGGCCTATGACCACGTCAGTCAGATCTACAACACTCGCTTCGGAGTGGTCGTCTCCCAAGGAGCTTTTGCAGATCTTATTGTCTGCTTGACGGAGTTCTCCAAGAATCTCAAATTCCAGAAGAAGTCTCTAGCCGCCATCGAGGCGCTGAAGTCAACCGTTCCGAAGATGCTGAGGACGCCGGAATGTCCCCTTTCGCATCGGCCTGGATCGTTGAAGAATGGAGTCGGCATGGAAAGGGAGGGAATTTCCAAAGCTATCAGCAGGCAAACCCAAGAAGAGCAGTTCTGGTTTCCAGTATTGTTCGCATTCCATGACATTCTCATGACTGGCGATGATTTGGAAGTCCGTTCACAGGCCTTGAATTATCTCTTTGATATCTTGAAACAATATGGAGGTGACTTCCCACCAGATTTCTGGGACACCATATGGCGACAGTTGATTTATCCTATCTTCATGGTATTGAAGTCCAAATCCGAGATGAAGAATGTACTGAACCACGAAGACTTATCCGTATGGCTCTCGACAACCATGATCCAGGCTTTACGGAATGTCATCACCCTCTTCACACATTACTTTGACTCTCTTGAATATATGATGGATCGCTTTCTGGACCTGTTAGCACTGTGCATTTGTCAGGAGAACGATACCATTGCACGCATTGGAAGCAACTGCCTACAGCAATTGATCCTACAGAATGTGCACCGGTTTCAGCCGGAGCATTGGACTAAAATTGTTGGCAGCTTCGTCGAGCTCTTCGATCGTACTACGGCCTACCAGCTATTTTCCGCTGCTGCGTCCTCCTCGGATTCTACCTCCATCGAGGACAATGACAGTGTCCGGAAACCCGAAGGGGAAGCGGCCACCGTGAAGGATCTTTCACTCAACGCCGGTTCTCCGACTTTATCAACTTTTGCAGGTGTTCAGCAAGGGAGTGAAAAGATGAACGGCGAATCTTCGTCGGTTAGCCAGCGCGAAGAGACGACGGAATCAGTCAATCGGACCAGGTCTGACTCAACAATGACAAACAACATACCAACAACGCCATCACAGGCGAATACCGAGCTAGAAGATTATCGTCCGCAATCTGATCTTCAACAGCAACCCATAGTGGTCACAGCGGCACGCCGCAAATTCTTCAATAAGATCATCACGCGATGTGTGTTGCAACTGCTCATGATTGAGACTGTGAATGAGCTATTTTCCAACGACGCTGTTTATGCTCAAATTCCCAGCTCCGAGCTTTTGCGGCTGATGGCGCTCCTCAAGAATAGCTACACGTTTGCGAAGAAGTTCAACAACAACAAAGATCTGCGGATGAGGCTTTGGAGGGAAGGCTTCATGAAGCAGCCGCCCAATTTGTTGAAGCAAGAAAGCGGGAGTGCGGCATGCTACGTTAGCATATTAGTCCGAATGTACCATGATGAGGGTGAGGAGCGACGGAAAAGCCGGGCGGAGACAGAGGCTGCACTGATACCGTATGTCACTCTTCTTGTCCATGCATGGACATCATACTGACGGTCGAGTAGGCTGTGCGCAGACATCATCCGGTCCTTCAATCAGCTCGACGAAACGCAGCCGCGTAACATCGAAGCGTGGCGGCCTGTCGTGGTGGATGTGATGGAAGGCTACACCAACTTCCCGCGAGAAGACTTTGAGAAGCACATTGAGACTTTCTACCCACTTGGAGTCGAATTGCTAAACCGGGAGCCGGGGATGGAGGTGAGGATGGCGCTGCAAGGACTCCTGAGAAGGATTGGAGAAGTCAGGATGGGAATGCCGGCAGTGACGGGGTCGGCGCCGCCAACGCCAACGAGCCCGAGGAATGCCAATTTTTCGTACTTTGAGAGGAGGAGAGGAAGCCGAGGGAGATGATTCGATTGATCGTCAAGGAGGCTGAACAGTATAGTAATTTTTCTTCTCTGTTGCACTTTTAGCGCCATCTTGAGGAGCGAAATTGGCGTCTGTGGGCGATCTATGATGGCTGGCATCAATACCTTGGTACTATTGTACTGGTACTCAATCGGCGGGGTTATAGATGTGTGCATACGACTACCATAGACTAGTATAATGTACGTTGCGTGATGTTGAAGTACAGTGTGTGCCTAGAAGGATTAATGGTCTCATGCAATACATAGTTCTATTCTTTCTGTTCGACTGGCCCTTCTCCTCGGGCAGCCTAGAGATGCAAGCTGGACCCTGAGGACTCTGCTGCTAGCGGTGAGCTTGAGTGTCCCGAGGGAGAAATTGCTCTAGCAAACATAGGCTCATACCAAGTCCCAATGGCATGATCTTTGCCTTCTCCCCGTACAAATACAACAGTAAAGTACGATATATGTCGGAGTGATGTCCGCCCTACCGCCAAGTGGTCGGCCAAGGAGCGGCAACGGCGAGAATAGACTCTCGTCGGCTATTGGCTAGAACCACTGCCAGTCCCCATTCAAGGCACGAGCCATGTCGAGGTCGTCAGTCCAACACTTCGCAACTCACCTCTCTCCTTCCATTTCGCCAATCCTATCTGTGTTATAAGACAAGAGCACCTCACAGAAGCCGGCATGGCTACGCCCACCCCCAGTGGGGACAAGTCCAGCATGTCCACCATGGACAAGCTCAGGCACCCTGATCTCTTCCCAGACCTGCGTGATAAGATGAAGAGTAGACGTGCCCGTCCTCACCATCTACGAAGAGTATCTAACTAATACACCCATGTCCTTTTGCAGACACCAATCTGTACGAGACCAAGAAGGGGTTCTACCATTTCAAGTCCAAAGTCGGCAAATTCCATAACCTCATCAACTCCAATCACCGCCACGACGAAAAGCACGAGCAGGAGACTGACGCCAAACGTAAGCGCATTGCCGAATCCCACCGCTTCGAGTCCTTTGCACCGGAAAGAGAAGGCAACAAGATCAAATGGTACGTCGACGGGCGCGACTACTTCTGGGCCGTCAGTGTCGCCCTGGAGAAGGCAAAGGAGGTCATCTACATTGAAGACTGGTGGCTAAGTCCAGAACTCTTCCTGAGACGACCCCCGTATTTCAACCAGGAATGGAGATTGGATCAGATCCTCAAGAGGAGGGCCGAGGCGGGGGTCAAGATCTACGTCATTGTCTACAAAGAGGTCGCCGCTGCCATTTCGTGCAACAGTGCACATACGAAACATGCCTTGCATGCCCTGTGTCCGAAAGGCACCCCAGGCTATGGCAATATCACCGTCATGAGACATCCGGATCACAACGTCTTTGAGAATGCAGGCGACATGACCTTCTACTGGGCGCATCATGAGAAGTTCATTGTGATTGACTATGCCTTGGCTTTCATTGGGGGACTGGATCTGTGCTTTGGGAGGTGGGACGATAGACAGCATTCCATGGCTGATGTGCATCCGGCCGGGGTCGCAAATGAGGTCTTTCCGGGTCAGGATTTCAACAACAATCGTATCATGGACTTCAAAACTGTGGACGACTGGAAGTCGAACGAGCTCAGCAAAGCGGAATTCGGACGAATGCCGTGGCATGATGTGGCCATGGGCCTCATTGGTGACTGCGTCTACGATATAGCGGAGCATTTCGTGTTGCGCTGGAATTTCGTCAAACGGGATAAATACAAACGGGATGAAGGATACCCATGGATGGTCATGCAGGGGCGTGAAGGTGAGCACGAGGACATCATAGCGGTTCAGCGGCCGAAGTTCCCGATGGGTGGATATGTACGGCATCCTAGTTCACCACTGGAGGATATGCCATGGGCGCACGAACACCCAGGTACGGTGCACGCGCAGGTTGTGAGGAGCAGCTGCGACTGGAGCAGTGGTATTGAACCGGTTGAGCATAGCATTCAAAATGCTTACTGCGAGATTATCAGGAATGCGCAGCATTACGTGTACATTGAAAATCAATTCTTCATCACAGCTACCGGCGAGGAGCAGGCCCCTATACACAACACGATCGGTAGAGCTATTGTGGATGCTTGTGTGAGGGCTGGTAAAGAAGGCAGGAAGTTCAGAGTCATTATTGTTATCCCGGCTATTCCAGGTTTCGCGGGCGATCTAAGAGAAGACGCGGCCATGGGTACGAGGGCCATCATGGATTATCAGTACAAGTCGATAAATCGGGGCGAGCATTCAATATACGGCCAGATCAAAGCGCAGGATGTGGATCCTACACAGCACATTTTCGTTTTTAACCTACGATCGTACGACCGCCTGAACAAAACCAGAGCCATGGAAATACAGGAGGAGAAGTCTGGTGTCAAATACCAAGAAGTGCAGCGAGCAAACGCAGAAGAAATTATGGGAGGGGGCGCTCCCAGCAGCACAGACAAGAATCCCGCTCATGCGGACGTTGCAGGCGACGAGGAGAGGGAAAGATTCATGGACCGTAAAAGGCGATTTGAAGATTCTCGTGATGAAGCTGGACTTGGGGAGATTGAATCTACCAAAGCTGACTCGATTGCGAGGACTGCTATGCTGAACGGTGGAAGAGTGAGCGACCAAGAGTGGGACGGTGATGCGGAGGAGGAGAAGGGAAATTTCGTGCAAGAAGAACTGTACATTCACGGGAAGCTGTGCATTGTGGATGATCGAATTGCGATATGTGGCAGTTCGAATATCAACGATCGGGTAAATCTCCCCTCTGCTCCTACAGATCTTACCAGGAATTTCCACTGACATGGTCAAATAGTCACAGATGGGTCTCCACGACAGCGAGCTTTCGATCGTCATGGAAGATCAGAACTACCTGGACAGCACCATGGACGGTCAACCCTACAAAGCAGGTCACCACGCCGCCACCCTCCGTCGAATGCTCTGGCGCGAACATCTCGGCCTGCTCCCCGCGCAGAAACTTGACGCCACGAACGATCCGAACGCACAACCGCCCGACGTTTGTCCCAACGACATCATGGAAGGACCGGAATACGAATTCGTTGCCGATCCCTTGAGCGATAGAGTGTGGGACATGTGGACCGGTAACGCGACGACCAACACCGAACTCTTCCGTCACCTCTTCCGCGCAGACCCTGATAACCATAGTATGTCCTCACCCCTTCCCCATCATCCCGTTTTGTTTTCCTTTGTAGTGTCAAAGTGACGACTGACTGACCGACACGCCCATCTAGTCAAAACCTTCGACGACTACCAATCCTTCCTCCCAAAACACACCAAATACAAGCAAGGACACCTACACGACCCGTTCATGCGCGTCGAAGAGGTGCGTCAGAAATTGGATCAGATCAGAGGACATCTGGTGTGGATGCCGTTGGATTTCCTGTGCGATGCCGAGATGGCGGAGAAGGGGATGCAGGTCAATGCGTATACGGAGAGTATCTATACTTGAGAGTCTGTAGTGATGATGGGAGAGGGAGGGAGGGGCTTCGTTTCGGGGCAATATCCGCGCTTCGTCGATGGTCATGCTGATTGGGGGGGTGATGATGATGATGTTCAATGATCAAGATCAGGTAGATGATGGGATGGTTGATGACTACCTTATTTACGTTGATGGCTTCACTCATAACGATTGCCTCGTTGAGTAAGGGCACTCACTAGAAGCTAGCTAACCACGAAACCACGCTCCTATTCTTCCACCCACCACTGCCCCATTGTCTCTCAAGTTTCCTCTTCAACTTCCCTACACACCAAACCCATCCCATCCCTTCCCTCCCATCCTTCCATCTTCCCTCCCTCCTATCCCATCCATCCATCTTCCCACCACACTTTTCCCACCACACTTCCCACTATCCACTTCCCCCCTTTTACCATTCACCATTCACAAACCATAAAGTGCAGTGTCTAGACAAAGTAGAGTACATTACATGTGGAATAGTGAGTAATTGGAATGTTTGGTGGTAGGGTGTAGGTTTAGGGTGTAGGGTTTGTATCTTGTTCTGTTTTGTTTTGTTCTGTTTTGTTTTGGTGGGGGTGGAGGTGAGAGGGGGATAGGAGAGGTGGGAGGTGGAGGTGGGAGGTGGGAGATGAAGGTGGGAGATGGAGGTGGAGGGGAAGGATGGGGGGATAGTGGGAATGGTGGGAGGATGGGGGGATGGTGGGAGGGGAAGGATGGGGGGGATAGGGGGAGGGGAAGGATGGGGGAAGTGGATTGGGGGGTGGATGGGGGGAGGTGACAAGGGGGTAGGAAGGGAGGAGGGAGTGGGGGAGGGAGTGGGCGGAAGGACGGGGGAGGGATGGGGGGTGAGTGTATTTGGGTATGAGCAGGGTGAGATGGAGGGTGAGGTGCGATGGAGGGAGCTGAGATGGAGGGAGGTGAATGTGAGATGGTTTCACAAGGTAGCATCAATGTTTCTTTAAAGCTAGGTAACTTATACATGAAAGTTGTCATGGCCGTTTTCGGGTCGTTACATGTGTGTGTGTGTAAATGGATCCATACCCTCCGTCATATACCCATCTATTACCCATCACTCGCTCTTCCCCCCTCTTGGATGACTCGCCCATATCACATACTTTCATTTGCCAGCATCCGTCTTCCTCATGACCTCGATATCCTCCTGCAGAAACTGCCTCTGATCCCCCGTATTGGCCACACTCCCCATCAAAGTCGCCTGCGCCACCTCCTTAAAAAACCCAATGCTCGTCACCTTACACTTCCAATAAGTGATATACTTCGCTTTGACCTCGATGAGCGCCACGCGCGGATCGTCGGCGCTGCCGTCGTGGACGCCGTCGCCCAGGTTGCCGAGCCAGGCCGCGGTGGCCTTGCTGTAGATCTGCTTGATGCGGGGGTCGTCGTTGGCGGCGGTGGTGACGGTGCCCGTGACGGAAGCCCAGTCTTGCGAGGAGCTGTTTTGGAAGGTAACTTGGGCGGTATTGTCGTGTTCGATGTCAGAGAATTTGGTGGAGTGTTTGGTGGATAGGAAGAGGAAGTCGGGTCCGTCGCGCTGGTGGGAAGGGAGGGGGTGTTAGCTTTTATGTTTGGCTTGTAGAAGGTTTTGATCTTGGACAAGTGGTTGGGTGTGTGTACCTTTGCAATAGCCATTGAGCGAGCGACGGGGCCGATGTTCGGGCGGATGGTGGTGAGCAGGCCGACCTTCATACCGTCGACCATGCTGTAGAAGTCTTCAATCTGCTTGGCTTTCGGGGTCTTATCATCCCATTGGACGGCGACGAAGGGGTCGGTCTTGGAATCCACCATGGATTGCGTAAGTTTCTCGGGCATCTTGAGTAGAGTGGTGGTGCTGAAGGACCTGGATAGGCTGTGATAGAGTGGGCGAATGAGTGCTGATGAAAGAGCTGGTAGGAATGGTGTAGTTGAGCGGAGAAGGAGCATTGATATAGTAGAATGGCAGTTGTTTGGAAGCCATGACGAAGATGTCGTACTCGTACTGACCTCAAGTAAGTCCGGTCGCTTAGTTATGGTCAGTACGATTCCTCTTTCTCTGATGGAAGGAGCAGTTACATCATTGTCGGTCGGATTTTGATTCATCGAAGATTCATGGGCCCAGCTCCGGTCCCCACATTGCCAAGACCGCCAAGACCGTGCCAAGCTGAGTAAGATACTAGAAAAGGGGGTGAAGTCTTATCATCTTCTAATTCTGTCTTGCTACTATAGGGGTTACTAAAGAGTAGGAAGAATAGGGGTATTTCCCTCCCTAAATATATCCTTCTAACGCTAGTCTAATTACCCCTTATCAGCTCCAGAGAATATATACGTAGCGCCCCCGCAAAGTAGTAATATTATAGTCTTCCTAATTTAAGCCTTTTAATATAAGATATCTTAACTCCTACTTAGTATCTTTATTATAGGAACCCTACTATAGAGCTTTATAGCTCTTAGAAGTAGATAATCTACCCCTATTAGGGCGTACTAGGCCTTATACTTAACCCTAAGCTCCGACTCTTAATAACTAGTATAGACGCTGTAGTATAGTATTCTTTTAGCTTAATAGTAAGTCGTATACTAGGCTTCTTATAGGTAATTATAGAAGGTATTATTACTAGTAATCATCATCGCTGAGGCGAATAGTACGACGTGGCTCTGCAGGCTATAAAGGAGCAACCCCCCTAGGACGGCGGCGTAGTATAAATGGTTCTCGAATACTAAAAAGACTGTGACTTTATCGTTATCGCACCGGTCGCTAGAAAAGGGGGTGAAGTCTTATCGTCTTCTAATTCTGTCTTACTACTATGGGGGTTGCTAAAGAGTAGGAAGAATAGGGGTATTTCCCTCCCTAAATACATCCTTCCAACGCTAGTCCAATTACCCCTCATCAATACTTTACTGTACTTCAAATTTACTACAACAATATAAATGGTAGCTACCATACCAATCCGTAGGCCAGCTGCCTTGCTACGTGACCGACTCATTCTTTAAAATCAAGCCTTCACGAGTCCCGTATCAACACCGTTAATCTGCAGAGCATTTCGCCTGGTTTCAAGGCGACAGAGCGCTAAATGACGTATCTACTTCGCCGCCACATATCTCCATCTTTGCCGCCTCGTTCAGGTGTACGATGAGGGTCAGTTGCTGATCTAGATAGTGAAGATAGCCAGATGTTTTCTCCGCAATGCAGAATGTGGTCTAAGACTAGGAACTGTATTCTGGAGTTCATTCAGCAAACAAAGGGACTTTGCGCCATTGGCACGTCGTGACCCTTTACAGCAGCCGAATTCAACGGCTCCCATGCTTTCGGCGTTCCTTTCAGATAAAAAATACTATTACAATTGGATTAGCCAAATTCTTTCGAGATCAGCAAGGCCTTCGATAGGGGTCGGTAAATATGGCTGTCCGGAGTATTACTGCTAGGATCATATGCACTGGATACCAGGCCATATGTCGACGAGGTCGATCGCGTTACATACGTTGGACTTTTAGATCGTCTTCTTGCCTTTCAACGTTTCAACAGCTTCCCATTATGCCTAGTTCGAAACAAGAGAAAGGACTAATCTATTCAGTTCTCTTATTGGGTTTCGAGGCTGCTATGCCAAGAATACGAGAAAGCATCAAGAACCCTCCCAACTTGGGTACAGCGATATTGAAGCTAAATTCCAGTCCCACCACTCATAACACTATTGAATTGTATTGGAATGGTGGTAGAAACAAACATCTCAACGAAAGAAATAATAATTCATTGCACAAAGACAATATTCGGCGAATGATCCGGAATATGGATGTCATACAATATCACCATCAAGCTCCCCCCAGTTATCACATAGTCAGCGGATGTTGCGACTACTAATATCTCATGTTGTGAGGTGAACAAAAATAGATTGAGAAAGCCGCGCTTGTCGCATATATAGGATAATAATAGGACGAGGAGGAAACCTTTATACGCGAATACCCGCCCATCATCTACCACCAGTTCACCGCCAAGCTATCAACCTTTGCGTCATATTGAACAGTCTATTCTACTCCTTCGTCGGGTATCTGTTTGGGAATGGATGAAGACTTCGAAGATACTCAGCCTCATCTAAATATGGACTGCCAATCCATGCGACTGACCGTCATTCTAAGGTTTTGTTGCGACATGAGCAATTGGCAGTTTTGGCCTTTGATATATATGGTAGCTGTATAATGGTTCCTCGAATGTATACGACTCATCCATCAAAGTTCTCACCGCCCCTATTCACTGCACCATTCATCAATCACTTGAAGCTATAACTATGCATTCTCGCTCCATTCTTCAGTCTACCTCCATAATCTCAATACTCATACTGAGTTACCGTCCACTCGCCTCAGCTTTTCCTCTTCAGCCGAGACAATCCGCCACCTGCACCGATCCCAACGCAGCCTTTGATAGCAGTTGCTGGGGAAATCTCAACCTCGGCGATTTCCTCACCAATTCTACCACAGGCTGGAACGCAACCCTCGGAAAGACCTGCAAATCCGGCGACAATGCCGCATACTGTTGTAGGAAATCCGAGGCATCATGGTCCGCCTGCTTCATGCGTCAAGCAGTCAACCTAGCGGAAACATTCTCCTGTGCTTCCCTCAACGCTTCGAAGTGTCCCACATCCTCTCTCACCATCGTGCCCGAGATCGCCGTAGCCCAACAACAAAAAGTCCGTTACGTGCTACACAGCATTTACAGTAAGCCATTCCACCTCAGCAATGCTTCAAAGTAACGGTAAAACCAAGAGAGTAAGAGCACTGACCCACCAAACAGCAATTTACAACCTCTTCAACACCTGGCAGCAAGCCCTCCCCGCCGCAATCTCAGACGCCCACAACAACGTCCACGATCTAACCACAGAAGTGGACCCCAAAGGAATCACCAGCGTCCTCGCCCCCAACCTCGTCGAAGCTTTCCTCCTCGGCCTCCCCTTCCTCGCCACCCCAAACGCCACAACGCAAGTATCGCCGCAAATATCCAACTCAACCAACGCAACGGCTCAAGCCCTCTTACTAGGCTTGCAGCGCGCCCCTGCAGTGGCGAAAGCGATATTTGTGAATAACAGCGCCACGATCTATCCTGTGCAGACTACTGGCGCGGCAGACTTTCTCGCGGATCCTTACAGCACTGCGCAGATTAATGGGAGGCTCAATGCGGGTTTGGGTCTGATCATGAGTGATCTGAGCGCTTTTGTGAAATTTGCATCTTCGGGGTTGTTTTCGGGGCCAGGGAATTATTCGATACCGGATCATGAAGGCTTGGGGGCTGTGCTTAAGACCTTTATTAGCTCGACTGTGCGTGAGGATCATGTTTATGTTGATGAAAGGATGGGGCTGGGGATTGGGCTGTAATTGCGGTCTTGAAGGTGGAGATGGGAGTTGTAGGGATGGACTGTACTAGGAGATCACGAAGTATGACTTTCAATATTATTGGGATCAGAAAGACTACGTACAGGAAAAGGGATAAGGACGCCCAAATGTTTATCACAATATGGAATGGAAACGTAGAAGATGACAATCTAAAAGCCGGACAGTCTTTTGATATCAATCCGCAAGTTTCTGAAGATTGCCGACCAGGAGAGAGATGCAAGAATCCGGGTTCCATATAAGTGACGACTTTCTTGCTAGAAGATATGAAAGGTAACAACTAGTACCTCATGCTTGACACCGCAGTAGGGCTAATGATAGTTCCCAACAGAGAGACTCGTGATGATTGGGCAAATAATGGAATCTGGATGGCCTGATATAGTAGAACGAATGGGAACATTCGTTCTGTGTCGATTATTCCGTGACATGGATGATTTCCAGGTGTCCTCTCCAAATGAATCCCTGTCGCGCTGATAATTTATACCGTGGATACTAGAACTACTGGATACTGGGCGTGCTTGGATACGTAGTACGGAGGTTTTGATGGACTTTACTCCTTCCGCAGTGCTGGGTGACTACAGTCAATGGAAGCACCCATAAGAACATGTGGTCCTCCACACTCGATGCCAATGCGCGGTTTGGGCTTACTCTGCCACCAAGCAACACACGGCATTTTGGAATACAAATTGAAAAAACCCTTGTCCTATTCTACATGCAGCCTGCACGTCCAGGAAACGCTTCTGGACATTACGAATCAGCAGCTGCAGCTAGCACGATACCTAGAGGAGCAGACCGATGTTGAGGAGGATGACTGGAGTCAGGGTGCAATCGTTTATGTTGTAAGGCGGCTCGCAGACTATTGGGAAGATGGCTACGATTGAAGAGCAGAGGAGGTAATACTCCCGCCTGACACTGCTCTCTCCAAAGCGCGGATGCTGGTCGCATTGATGCTGTTCCGCAGGCCAAGATCAATGATGAGCTCCGCGAATATATGGTCAAGACCGACATCGAATACTAGGTTACGAGCCCCAGGTCATACATTACGTCCATCACCAATCCCCCAACCCCAACGCTTTCCTCTCATCATTTTCCACGGCTGGCCTGGCTCATTCCATGGGACACACAAAATCATAGAGCCTCTCACCAACCCCCCGAACGAGAAAGACCAAGCCTTCCATGTCATTGCACCCTCCATTCCCGTTTACGGACCCGCGCCAGCACCTCAGAAGAGCGGCTTTGGCCTTGTGAAGGCAGCGCAGGTATTCAAGATCCTCATGGTTGATGTGCTGGGCTAGGAGAAATTCGCTACACATGGAGGTGATTGGGGTGCTTTCATCACAAGATCAATGGCAATGCAGTATCCTCAGCATGTTAGAGCTTGTCACACCCATTTCGTTCCGTGCGGACCCCTACCGTTCTACAAGGCGCCACTGACCTTGGCTCGCCTGATCCTGAACTCATGGCCCTGTACAGCGCGAGAGAAGTAGGCCCTGGAAAGCCTACAATTCCTTATGAAAGAGTCAAGCGGATATCTGATGCAGTAGTCGACGCGCCCTCGAGCCTGGGTTCCGCGTTGGGCGATAGCCTTATCGGTCTGCTCGGTTGGCTGGTGGAGAAATATCATGAATGGACCTACGTCAAAAGTCATACCATGCCCGACGATGAGATCATTACCTTTCCAAAGATGCATTGAATTCCAGGCGCAACGCCTGAGCTACGACTCTACCAGGCTGCCGTCGCCCAGCAAGACCGGACGGGCAAGGAAGATGCTTACAAGTCGTACGTGGCGACACATTTGACCTTCATCTTCTTCCCGAGAGCGATCGCAGCCCCACCAAAAGGCTGGGTGCAAGCGATTGCGAACGAACGGTTCTATAAGGACCATGACAGAGGAGGGCATTTCCGACGGTCGAATGCGCGGAATTGTTGGTTGGAGACCAGGGAGTGGTTTGGAAGTGAGATTTTCAAGACGGCTATGAGATCTTGACCGTCTCCGTAGTGGTTTCGATATATCTGGCAACATATTTCCTGATGATCATGGTAACCAATTCTTGCCTTGAACTCAACAACTCACTCTATGTCGTGATCAGTGGATGCCTCAGTAGAAGAGCTGATGCTGTGATCTCTGAACCCTCTAACCATCGAAGGGTAAGCTTTGATGAGGTGAGCTTGGTCGACATGATCTGCTGGCGAGGCTGTTTTGCGAGAACATATGACGCCAATACGAGGGCGCCGATAGCCAGCACGAGTATTCAGAGGCCAGTGAATGCCTTAATTCGAACTGGAGGTTGGCTGATTAAGTAGGAATTGTTCCCCTTGATGCTTGTAATGATACGCCGTTACCCTGTATATTCGGGGAAACGGTAGGGAAGATAGCGAGGAATCGTTGATGCGACTTGCGCTCCTTCATTAAATCGCCGGGATCGCGGCTAAAGCCTCGATGAGTTCATCACCAGGGAGTTGAAACAGGCTGAGACATCACCTTGGAGAGGACAGCGCACATTGAGTATGTATGGTTTATTACTCTGTCCATGGCTACCTTCAATCTTACCCTCCAAGTTTAGACTCCTGAAATGGCCAGGACACTATTATATAGATGGTCTACGTGTTGGCTTTTGTTTCCATCTTTCCCTGCTTTCGCGCAAGAAGCTCATTCGGAGTCTCAATTTGATGTTGCAAATCCTCAATCCACAGATATTGTTCATCATGGACCGTACCAGACCTTCGCATGCGGCGGTCATGCATCCATTGTGGCCAATGCTCTCGATTCCTTGTGGACAGATCTCATAATAGCGATTGACTCCAGCACCTCCAACACGACTAGTCCTGCGTTCAACGCGTTCTTCAAGACACCTACCTCCGCCCCTTTTGTTACCGAAATGTTGACCAACATATCGCGCGGTATTCCTATAATGACTTGGACCAGCCAAATTCCGCACACACCTGTGCTGGTTTGTGCCTTTGAGCGCGGCGTCACAATACGAGTACATCAGCAGACAATCGATATGTACGATGGGTGCAGGGGTCCTTTGCCTCCTCCCACAGCCTTCGCCATAAAATCCAATCACTGGATCGTGTTATGTCCGGAATTCTTTACCGATATTATACCCGCTACGCCTCCCTGGCAGCTGAATCCCCCAAGCGCACCTCAGGATTACTGTCGAAAGACCGACCGGCTAACGAGAACGTTGGGAGGTTTGCTTATCCGTTACAAACCGTCGATAGTATTGCATGAGCTCGTGCATCAGTATCTTGTAGCGTCGGAACTAGGGCGCCCACATGTGCAAGAAACGTATACTTTCGATGGTTCGCTTAGTCTTTCCGCAGACGAATCTTTGGAAAATCCGGCAAATTACCAGTTTTATGTCGCTGGTAAGTCTCATTGTACATACTTGGGGTCGCGATCAAATAATGAATATCGGTTCCGGGGAGAAGTGCTGACTTGAATTATGTCCACATAGCCCTAGCAGGCGGATGCACCGACTTTGAAATCCGAGGCCCGCTGCACATACCTAATTGCGAGGGTAGATGTTTGAGCTCGGATTTGCAGTATGATTCCTCCGGATCGAATGATACCACTTTGGATGGTGCAGCGTATCCGCTACGATGAATACGGATCAGCTATCGAAGGAATTGACGACTCTGGGAACAGTATCAACGTCAATCTGCGAAAAGGCAGTTGCATTCCCTCCCATTACCGATTTTGTGATTACCGATTTTGTGGGCTCATTGCCATGAACCAAATCGCAACTAGTCCTGAGATTAGCTAGCCAGTGACGAGCAACCTAGCGTACATACCCTAGTGTCACGAATCTCAATTGCTGCAAATATCAGTAGGGGCTCAATCCGGGTTTACCAAGGTAAGTGCTCTTGACGAAACCGGGAGACTAGAACCTTTAAGGGGAAGAGGCGAAGCCAAAGATGAGTGAAGGACGGCGGGGCCTTTTGGTATTGTTGAGCCGTATCGCTCTGCTGGCTAGACTGAGTCAGCTGAGGAACATGGTAGCTGTAAAGACGATCAATGGTATAGCAACGTATGCGTGGGATTACTTCCAGTCTCCGAAGCAATAGTATACTAGGCCCTGAAATACTCACTCTATAATCCTATATATTCCATATATACACACATTTGGGTCTATCTCCCTAGGATTCGAATACGTGGATTCAATGATACAATTATCATTGAAGATCTAGGACTTTGAGTGCTTTGGCTATTACACGTAAAGGTACTTGTTATAAGATTACGATGAAAATTGCGGGTATAAGTGCCTGAGGCCAAACGTCTAGATCGAGCCAAGCCCTTCGCTAGAATAGCGCAAGGCAACCCAACCTCCATATTCTACGGAGTATATCGCATCAACATGCAACAAGCTTCCAGAGGCTAACGACCAGCACCATGCAGCTCACTCTCCGATACCCAATCTACCAGTTCCTCGCCATACTCACCTCAATACTAACTCTACTCCACATCGGCATCCCCATCGTCGCTCCGCCCGTGCATGCGTACGATTCATCATCCCTCCTCCTCTGGGCGGGCAGCGTCCCATCGTTCGTCTTCATCATTTGGACATCTTACCGAACCATTGAGGACTATTTCTGCAATTGCAACAGCGATTTCCATGGTGGCGTCCAACGTGTGCGCACATCGAGCGATGTGGATGTAGAGGATGCACGGTTTACGGCCGTGTTTGCTATGGCTTTGGCTGCTGCAGCTACGTGTAAGATGATCCTGACTACCCTCATGGTCGCTGTAGAGGACGGGTGGGAGATGAGATGTTCATGAGAGCACACGCGCTTCTGCTACTCTACATCCTGACTCTAACAGTGGGTTTGAATTCTGGATGAGTAAGATGCTGACTGCAATCTCTGCTCCACCAGTGGCAATGGATCTACTGCAGTTTTGGTGGGTGGTCATTCGAGGCCTCGTGCGCATGATGCTTCCATTATCGGCCGATCCGGCCAATCGCCTTTTGGAGCTCTGCTGGGGGTTGGTATTTCTTATCACTACGGTTGGGGCGACAACTGTTTGTGCGGTTTATCTGTGGTTATTGTATAAGGTGTCGTTTCTGCAACTGCGCAAGTTAGGGGTCGAGGCCGGCGTCAATTGGAGGCTTCGTGGTAGTGTGACGGATGCGAGTCTGGTGGGAGTGGAGTTGAATGATCAATGATTCGTCCAACAACAGGACAGTAAGAGGTGTGTAAGGAGGTCTAGGAATGAGAAAAGAGATGGTTGAGATATCTTTTGGGTGTGTTATATTGGGATAGTCGAGGTGTGTTGGCATACTTTCTGGCAAGAGGAGGACGAATTTCATACGAAATCGATGTCTTGATACGCGTTCAGAACCCCTGCCAAGAGCAACTGCCATACTCCATCCAGCCTTTCGGCCCTTCCAAAGCGAGCCCAAATTGAAGCTTTCGGGGGAAAGGAGCGGGTCGACGCAGCCCCCAAACAAGCCACATACGCCAAGCCTGCAGGCGCTAAAACACGCCCCCGGGCGCACGTCACAAACAGGACCCCCGGAATAAAACAAATCGTCCCTGCAGCAAGTCCCCACAAAAACAAACACTTGCATATAAAACGCAGTCTATTCCCGCCATGTCCCCGCCATCCTTCACCCACCTGCTCGCCTCCAAATCCTCTATCGTCTCTACAACCGGCAAAACGCGCCTGAGGCAGGCTCTCGAGCGCGCACGAGATGGTGGTCCCGCCTGTGTCGCCCTCTGGCTCTGGCTACCGGGATACTCGCTGGCCCGCCTCGTCGGCGGTTTGGGCGCTGATGTCCGTCTTCCCTTTTCATAACCCGCCAAAAACCAACCCCCATACAACAAGCACAATCACAAAGAACCAACCCAACTAACCGTCGCGTGAAATTCCCCACAGGCCGTAATGGTCGACTGCGAACACGGCAACATCGACGACAGCGAAATGTACCAATCCGTCGGCGCCCTCGCCTCCGCCGGCTCCTCCCCCATCATCCGTACCGTCGGCGGCGAACCCCTCATGATCAAGCGCGCCGTCGATTGCGGCGCCCATGCCGTCATGATCCCCATGTGTGAATCCAAGGTATCTATCTCATCTCTTCCCTCCTTATAATCTCCCCTTCACCACATTATATGACCCAAAAGGAGGTATCAGAGTCAACTTATTCACAACAAAATCCACCCATCCAGGCCCAAGTCGAACAAGCAGTCCGCTACATGAAATACCCCTCGGCGCGCTGGCCGCAGGGCGTCCGCGGCGCCGGCACCATCTTCGCGCCCCCAACCTTCCACCAGAGCGACGAGGCGTACTTCGAGAGCGCGAACGACAATGTGATTTTCATCGCGCAGGTGGAGTCGAAGTTGGGGGTGGAGCGGTGCGAGGAGATTGCGGGGGTGGATGGCGTTGGTATGTTCTCTTTCTCTCTCTCTCTCCGTTATCCCATGTGCGCTTTTCCCCAATACACGTAGCGATTTCATGGCGTTATTCCCTGTTTCCGAGGAATGCGCATAATCAACACAAAACTAACACCACCCCTCCCAACCACCAGACATGCTCTTCGTCGGCCCCAGCGACCTCGCCTCCTCAATGGGCCACGCCACCACCGACCATCCCGCCGTCCGAGCCGCCGCCGCACGCGTCCGCGACGCCGCCCATCGCCACGGAAAATTCTCGGGGCATTTCGCGGCGGATGCGAAGGCTGGTACGTCTATCCTTCTTTCTCTCACTCCATCTCCCTTTCACTCGTATATCGTATGTTGAATACAAAACATGTTTTTATTGAGTAAGGAATGAGCTGATCAAGCACTTTTTTTATGGGAACAGCAGCGCAACGCGTAAAAGAAGGCTATCATTTCGTGAACTGCGGCGAGGATGTTAGTGCGCTGTCGTTGTGGTTTACGTCGGAGATGGGGACGTTGAAGCGGTTGAGTGCGAAACTTTGAGGTGTGGGGGGGAAGGGAAGGCTTTGTGCTAGATGGATATGATGTTGTGTTGTTTGTAGGTGGGAAAAGCTGTTTGTTGTTGGTTGGGTTTGTATATGTTGTAGTTGTAGATAGATGATGCAAGATTATGTTTATTTCCACTTGAGTTCGCGGTGTGGCGATTGATGTATTGGTATAACAGCGAGTGGTTCTAATGCACGGCGTGCATAGTATTGTACAACATGAGCACATGAGAATGGTTCATTGCCGCATTATTCCATACCTAGTCGCTGGATCTACGTATCTAGTACAAGACCCTACTATCGGTAGCGGCATTAGGTGCATCATCTATGGAGTAATTGATGTGTGTGCTATACGCGCAGGAAGGGAGATCAGGTTGCATACCTGCTGGTCTACGAGTATACGTACATACAGGTTGCGAGTTTTGGGAAAGGGATTGTTCATCGCACGAATCTTGGGGGGCGCGTGTACGGGCACACTTTGGGCATCCTCGCTCACTCGGTGCTTCGTAAGGTCACTTTATTCTTTGTCAGGGCTATTAGCGGTATTTTTGATGTTTGGTTATACACATTAGCCCTGGATATAGACGTCAAGAGGGGCTAGAAGTATGCGTCCGGCGCCAATTTCCTGCGTTTTGACACCCATGTCCTTGTTTGCCTCGCCCACTGTAGTTGCGTCGCCGTCAGCCAGTCCTTGTCGGGTGCTAGTACTACCAGGACGGCCACCCTCGACATCTGTCCAGTACCCTTCTCCCCCATCCGCTTCCCACTTCTGAACCTTCGTATTCCAAGACCCGGTGATCTGGCTACTCGTTTGGAACTGTCTTGATCCCTGGCTGGATTTCGGAGCGAGCGAACTCTTTGGCCACGAGACCTTGAAAGATGAGCTGTATGGCTTCGAGCTGGGTTTGTGACTGAGGATGAAGAAGGAGGACGGCAGGATGCGGATGAAGATTGGGCGGAGGGTGGGGAGGCAGGCGGCTATGATGTAGTTTGCTGGTTCGTTGATGGTCCAGATCGTCCAGACTAGGGATGTAGCTGGCGGAGGTTAGCGGGTGGATTTGAGGATGAAGTGTGTAGGAGCTGTACGTACTATTTGAGAAGCTGTTTGCGTCGGTTGAGAATAGGATGCTTAGACGAGCGCAGCTTGCGATGAAGCCGCTGAGGAGAACTTTAGCTTCTACGCTGGAACAGAGCAGAAGGAGGAGAGGCTCACATGATACCGTGCAAGAATGTCGCAGTTAGTGCGATCTTTGCTGACACACTGACATTCAACTTCCACACAAGCGGCAGAGGCATGACGAGCATGATTGCCCCAGTCACCACGTTCGGGATTGCCATGTAGCGAGTCCAGGCGATCTCGTCGATACATGCCCCCCCTTTGATCGATTTATCCCCAGCGAACGACAGGGGCGAGCATCGCAGGATTGCTACCGTTGTGTTGGCCACGCCCGTCGCAACGATGACGAGTCCGACCAGGTACGCAGTGATGGTGAAAGTCTTCTTGGAAGTGGTGAAGACGCGAATGTATAGCAAGAGGATGGCACATTTCGATAATGCAATCGAGGCGCCATAGATGATGATCCAGGCCATGAAGTTCTGACCCTCATTAGCCGGGATTTCTGGGAGCGTAGTGCTACACAGAACTTACCTGACCAACGAGAGTATCATTCGAAGGGGTCATTATCTGGATTCGGGTAATGTGGGATCCGACTCCTGCAATCCTTGGGACTGCTCATGAATATCAGTATTCCGGACGCTTGAATGCACCATCATCGCCACTTACACGCAAGTGCCAGTCCGCAAAGACCAGAGGTAAGGACAGCCGCGAGCAGAAGGACATAATCATCGGCTGCCAAGGCGACCTTGTTCATCGTTCGGGACACAAATCGACCAGTCACCATCAAGAATTGCATGAATATCAATAGTATAGCAACGACAACGACTTTCCAGCCGCCATGGCCGTAGTCGGTGACGGCGATGGAGGACCCCATCAGCAAACTTCCTCAAATATAGGAACAGTCTCCACTATGTCATGGAATTGGTATGGAATGGTCAATAAGCTGTGATACAGAGGATGAACGAGAACAGGCATGCCGAGCAGATGTACGACCATTTTGTGAGCTGCAGACCATACAAGGAACCACGGAGTAGTCTGAGAAGTAGGTCCGAGACATTCCATCTGGTCCCCGGCTCGCCAGACCATCAGCCACGATCGTGCCGCATATACCACACAGCTTCAAGTTGAGACCTGAGAAGATCTATGCATGGGTGGTCGGCAGACGGCCCGTGCGAGATCTCTCGAAGTACCGGAAGACTATTTGTCAGATGTTGGTAGCCTATCACTGACAGACAGTAGTGCAAAGTGCCTAAACAGGCCTCTTTCGGCGAGTTGGATTTCACTTGCACATCGAGCTAAGCGTGCATATGCTTTTAAGCGACGGTCGGAACGAGGCGCATTGTCCTGGGCTGAGGACTACCCATCCACTGGCTTTCGCAAATAGCTTGGGTCAGGTACGACTGACATGTCATTGGAGCGTCTCGGCTATGCACGTAATACCGAATTGGACCTTGACAGGAAGCACAGACGTTCTTGTATCCTTATCTCGTCGGTACTCGGCCACGTTCGGTCATAAACCGCGATATATCGATTTGGCGCATCAGAAGAATGTCAATCAATTGAAATTGGAGGATTTTCAGAGCGCTGAAAGCTGGGTTAGAAGAACGATTGGGCGGTTCGTCAAGATGATTGGTTGACAACGTATTGCGGGGGCGAATCAACGGGCGCATTTGAAGACGGTGAAGTGCGCAGGATTGTGATATAGCCTCCGAGCAATCTATTCTGCGGCCCAGCGCGGTTGGCATCTTTCATCTCGGAGATACCTATGACAACGCTTGTCTTGACCATGCAGCCGAATTTGAAACATCTTCAGGTGGCTGTCGCTGGACCTGCAGGGAGAGGGTATCATATGAAACAACATTCAACTCAAATGACCAAGCTGGAGGTTGGCCATCCTATGCAACGTCCACACATGAGACAGGTATGAGCAGAGATGCAAAGGTTTTTCGCCAGGACACACGATCAGAGAGGAGTCACCAACATAACTGATGCAAGGACAACCCTGTGTACAACGGACTGTCAAGCGTCTAGAATACTAAGATTCGTATGCACTTGACCGTCGACACTGCGATAAGAATGTGAGATATGGGAAGTTGTGAAAGATGGGGAAGATTTGACGCGAGGCTGAAAGAAGAGACGAGCACGTGACATGTGGCTGCGCTAGCATCTGACGCTAGCATCTGACACTAGAAACGTAACTATCCCGCATCTGGTCAAGGCTCAAAAGTCTCCAGACGTAGATATTGCCGCAGGATTTGCTATCTACTCTGCCAACCAAGACACACACGGATTTCGTGGTCTTGGAGTAGGAGACACTTTCCTGATCTGTGCCCTTAACAGATCAATATATAAGTTGTAATGAAGCAGCTTCACTGAATATTATTAATGGCATACTGGGGTGAATTCTCAGACCGTTCAGACCTACGAATTCGCCCTTTGCTCTGATTCTGCCAATATTTCTCCTTCTGATACAAGACAACGATGACAGTACAAACCCCGATTTTTAAGCGGACTTCATCGATGTTCGTTGCCTGAGTACGACCAGTTCTAATGGATGATGGATGAGTGTTCATAGAAGGTAAAATACAGCGCCTCCAGCTCTTGGTTGGCAATGCAGCTGAACCAGACGACGTATGGTGAATGTTCAAGAGCTCGGGCTTGTGATTTAAGATCTTTGATGAAATGTGGTCTGACAATACGTAACTCGCATTGGGGGTGCATGATGCTAATCGAAAAGAATTAATCAGGAACGTTGCGACGGAGTGAAGCAAGACGAGAACCTTCTTCGCTTCTTCAATGTTCTCTCGTACAGTACGGAGTACTTGGCTCCATCACGCCGGTAAGTGACCGAAACGCTATGTTCCTCTTGGTCTTCTCGCAAGTCGATGAAGCTTCTGCGACCATGCCGCAAACGGCTCTCTGTCCTCTTGATCCACTATTTTCGTGTCTTATTTTCAACGAAATCAGTCGCCTCTTTCGTCATTTGTCTTCAAAGCGAAAACTGACAGATGACTTTTAAGTCACCGGTGGAAGGAAGCCCCCGTTAGTAAGTGGTATTTCGACCTGGCCAAGACGCTCGGAAACAATTGCAGAAACAATTACAAGTTCAAGAATATGTGAGAAGCATACAATGTAGCTCACCAGGGACATCCGCTAATTGACTATCGGAACATGGTCCAGGTTCTCTCTTTACCGAATGTAATCCTGTGCAACGATCATCACGGTCATGGAGTTCCCAAAGGGCAGCTAAGGATAGCATGTCGCAAAGCTAAAGGCTCTCACTTCTCGTCCGAATGTTCCATTTACGAGCTATGTGCTTTTTTGTTCTACTGGCGTGTCGCAGCGAGGGGCTACTCCTCCTATGAACTGTTCTCGGTCCCTTATCGCTCCACTAACAGCAAACGCGAAGTCTATGCACGTTGCTAGAACATAGATTGAGGGGACACGCTTCTAAAAATCCCCACAATTCTCAGTCTAGCTATTCGGGGTTGCGTTCGCGATATTATTCGAAGCCACCAATTATTTTTACACACGCACCTCATTCGCGCTTTATCGCATGGCGCAAGGACTAAGCGCAAAGTTTTGCGCCAGGTACTACTAAGTATAATCTCATAGCGATGCGCTTTGGTCAAGGATGGTCGAGTAATGCCTCTCCTTCGGGACCTCCGATTGAAGAGTAGCAACCGGGTCGGCGGGACCATCACTTTCTCCATCAGTCTCATCCCACCTACACTTACCAACCACCAAATATCATTGTTGCACGATGCGTTTCTGGGTTATCTCAAGTTTTCTGCTACCTCTACCATCAGCTGGTCTTGGCGCAGGTGGAAGAAAGCGGTCTGTCACTTCCTCGGCTGCCACCAGCACCTCGATGTCTTCAATATCTGTTGTCCCTTCCGTTGCGTCTCCAACTCCTGTGGCCGTCAATTGCACGGACACGAGTCGTGTTTCAAGCCCGACTTGCTGGGACACACTGAGCATGGACCTGTGGATGTTTAACTGGATCAACACCACGACGACTTGCAGCCCTGATGAGGTCTGGTCAGTCTGTTTTCTACGCCTCGCTTTCGAAACACCAGGCTACGACTGTTCAATCGTTGGCTCGATTTTCTGTCGCGCGGTGATATTGGGCCAGACACCAAGCGAGGCTCATGCTTTTTATGCAGCGTACAACGTCTATGGTATATAGCTTCCTCCTTCTCCGTTATCCACGCTTTTTCAATAGCTAATCGCAGGAACACGGTAGCTATCTGGCAATACTTTTCGAACTGGCAAAAGGCTCTTTACGCAATCAGTTCCCAAAAGGCCATCTCTAAACTTGTTTCCTTGCTCAACGTTCAAGGCGCACCTAAGATCACGGTGAACAGTCTATTGGCAGCTATTATCAGCAATTATGGTCTAGACCCAGCAGTAGATGAAGCATTCATTTCCATTCTGCCTAGTGGGCCGAAGGCAGAACCACTGAACACCAACGAACAATTCATGTCGACGCAGCTTGCAGGCCTTCTTGGAGACACCCTAATGTCAATTCAAGCGAACTTCTCCAATGGATATTTCCTGTGGATGACCCACCATGGGCAATTAATGACAGATACAAGCGAGTCGTTGGAGAACCTGGAAGCTAATTTGGCGGGGATCTATAACACTACGATCAACATACTATCAGTAACAGGTTGATACCAGATGCTATTTCGCATGAAGAGATTCATGGACTCACGAAGATAGTTCGACATGGAATAGAAGTTTGGATTGCTAATCGATGATCATAATACCTCGGCATGATGCGTCGCTCTAATTTCCTGCATTGAGCAATCTTCTCGTGTATGAGCCATCCGCAAATACGTCGTGGCGTAGTACTGGCATGAACATCACCCTGGACCTGCCGGGCTCAGACCATAACGTTTTTAACACGAAAGTGCTCAATAGCTTCGATACGCCTGACAATCCTGATCCGAGGCCGCCCTTTACAACGACTCCAAGGTATAAGAAAGCACATCGTATTCAGCAACAGCTCCCCTCCCAAAACCGCTTCGAACGCCTGGAACAAATATATCACTGCTACGTTGATCAGGTCGGTACACCGCAACTTAGTATTCCATAGGGTGACAACATCGACACATCGTACCACTTCACCATTCCACCTACTGAGCTCACCCAAGCGCTACTAGAAGGCGGCCTTGATCTCTGTCTCATACTGCTCGGAATCACCACTCTCACCCTTCCCACGCAATCCACTGCAACGGAATATCATCATTATCTTCGATCAAAGGCGCTGCTGGAACGGAAACAAGATGCACATTACAACATACAGCTGCGATGCCTTGGATCGACAGCCACTCATATCCGATATGTTCAGCAGCATAGATCATGACCGAGTCGAATGCCACCCCCTTTCTCCGTTAGCGATGAGCCGCATGAAACACCAACGACGGAGAAATCACCTGGAATGAGGAGATTTATCTGCGACTGGACAAGTATTGCTACCTTCCTCTAGCGGGTCATTTGGCAATGAAGAGGTATCTCCGCAAGGCTCAAGCCGCTGGATCCGTACCCAAAATTGACTTGAGATTCCACATAGACTTCGGCCTCGTCACATCAAACGTCAACTAGAAAATGTACAGTCTGGGTCAGCGTCAATAAAAGATACATGCCTCGAATCACCCTCCCCTTCAACGTCATAAATCCTGCCATACTTACCCTGCCATACAACCCAAATACCATAACTCGTAACCATTCCACATACATACATACGACCTCCTATCCCCACTTATCCCCTAAAAAATTGGTGCTTCCAGTATCATATCATGTACCCCTACCAAACAATCACAACAGTCAACATCTCCATCACCATCCTGAGAACTTAACAGAAAACCCACGACCCGTGGAGATAACAGAACCTCAAGCGATACGCCCATCCTTGAATTGATCATATTCTCGAAATACGAAGACAGTGTACCCAATCACATAGGCAAAGAGTCGTGAATCGCAAGAATCAGATCGAAAAGGCACCCAGCGCAGATTGATTGAATGAAAGGAGTCGACGAGTATACAGACAACAACAAGCTCGTGTACCCATCTAACCTATCCATCCTCCCCCAGCCCCCCAAAATTCCCCCCTCGCCCCACACACAACCTCCCACAAACGCCCCCGCCAACGATCCCACAGCACTCAAACCCGAATAACCTCCTTATAAAGACTATAAGTCCCACTGAGCGCTAGGGATGTTATCCGGGGCGACTTTGGTGTAGCTTCGAGTGAGTCACGTTCGTGGTCTATATGTGTCTGATTTGGTGGGAAGTTGTAGCTTAGGCGAAGACGTCGGAGAGTGAGTGGAGGTGGTGATGGATTTTTGGTATTAGCTCGGCTGGCATAGATGAGAGAGTGAGGTTACTATCACTGGTTACCGGCATCGATACTGGTGGCATAGTGGTCGAATATATGGGTTGACAATATTGGTGCGTTTGATTTGATTGTACCTCTTGATGACAAAGACCAGTAGAAGGCTCAGACGATCCAACTGAGACGGTCCTCTAACATTCGGTGGATATAAAGGTGAGACGGAAGCGGTGGCGGAGGTATCGCAACAATTGAAGGTGCGAGCATGCTGGGTGTGTAGGACAGTAACTATGCTTGAATGAGACACGATAATAACTATACTCATTACAACCCTGTCATATTCTATGTCGCTACCTGATCCCTTCCCCACTCGGAATCCTGAGACCGCAATCGTCGTAAAACCTCAGATACTACACAAGAGCCCTCGTTTCGTATGCAACAGTAGGTTATTCATCGCTATAATGACGTTCTGCATATACTTATCAGTGTAGTATTCTGCGTTGCGATTCCCCGCGCGGCGCGGTCTTCACTATGTGAAGGGTTTGGACGGAAGAGCAGAGGATGTCTAAGTTTATCGCAGTAGCCGCCCTCATGTTGATGAGTTGATGTTCAGGAAAATCACTCTATGAGATGGAAAAAGGCTGCTTAGACGTAGACGTTGAGTGTAATAACGATGTCCTCCCCTTCCTGCCAGACTGGGTTGCTCAAGAGAGCGTTCTGATCGCTAGGAGTGACCTGTCTTCGTATCTTCAAAACTATAGTCCTGCATTCGCAAAAGGGTCTCGAAAAAAGGGGGAGAGCAGTCAAGTCTTGGAGGCTGAAGTCAACTCTGGGTCGCGTAGCTGGCTAATTGGAGAAGAAGGACGGATAGCCATATTCTGTGGAAGGATTTGTCACGTGCAAAATAAGACGTGGGCGTAGATACAATGAGATCCATATCATGCTGTTGCAGAGTGCTATATATCTCCTGATAAATTACGTACTGATAGATTTATGGGTCAGGGGCGACGAGTCACGGCACGCTGGAGGTGTATCGATTGCCCATCACTCCTGTAGCAGAACGTACAATATTTGGTCGCAGTGATTACCTAATCGCCCGCTATCGATCTTTCGAAACCTTGCTTGAGGTAGCAAAGCGGTAGCCTTATTGATACCTGGGACAGGGAGACCGATTGTTTCGCACATCTTTGTTACGGGATGAGTTACGAGGCATGATGGAGACATGCTAACCCCCTTCCGCACTGAGTCTTTGATCGATTCAACTGTTCTCTCCGCTCAGGAGCTCCACATAACATATGGATGAGCGAGGCAGTCATCCGAAAATTCTTCCAGCGTAGAATCAAGCCAAGGGGGGTGATCCTACCGATCTGAGGCCTGATTCCGTTGACGTTACTGATGGTTGGGGCTCCCGCTTCTTGACTTCTGGAAGCTGTCACCTTATACCTTGTATCTCGTCTGATCGGAGATTGGTAGATCTACCGGAACCCTTCACACAGATATTGAGTCGCTGTAGCAGACACTGAGTTTGAACTCACTTTATTACAGAGGCTTCGTAAAGGTAGGTCGACATGGTGGTCAGGCGCCAAATGCAGCACATCATCGTAGCAACCCTCTGTCTGCAACTGCCGAATCTTTTTCTCCGCAATTCCCGCCATTGTGGCACTATCCCACGCTCCCTCTCGCCAAGGCTTACTCGACAGCAACAAGACTGCTTCTTGAGCAAGGCTCAGCTTTCTGCAAGTGATTGCTACAAAGAACAATGGGTGTATAATGCCCGCGAAGAATGAGAAAAGTGGAACAGGGTCGATGCATCCATTGTTCGCTGCTACTATTCGCTCAACCCTGCTCCTCGTTACGTCGTTCATGGGTAGGATTATCGATTTGCCCAAGGAGATAATCTGGAGGAATTCCGTGTCAAACCGGCCACCGGTGTGTGGTTCATCAGGCCTATCCATACATAACGTATTTTCGATGATGGTGGTCAGGTAGTTCATCTGCATGACGCTAATTCGGTGTAGCTCTTCGACGCTAAGTGCCGCTTGGTCACTGGTGTTGAGGAAGGAGTCCATCGCCATCGGCCATCGCTCGAGCTTCATCATTAGATCTTGATGCCTAATGTAGACGCTTGGATGTTTATTGTCTGGCGTGGTGCCGTGAAAGTTGGCCCAGCGTCGAAAATGGTACATTCGACTCATATGATAACCCAGCGAAGATGCAGCCTCGTTCATGTTCATAAAGTGATTGAGTGACATTGGCGCCGGTTCTAGAGTCTCTAGTGGCATGATGCTTGAAGACTGGAAAGACTTGAGACCGAGCCACCTCGTCGCTGACATGTCCATGATGGAAAAGATGCGTATGATTTCTTGCCGCAATAAGTCTTGATTGAGTGTGGACCCACACGTTCCATCCTCTCGCTGTAGGATGTTGAGGCCACTTCGCAAGTGGACGAGCGCGCCTGCATCGTTGCCTTGAAGAAATTCGAAGATGGTAAAGAGGAAACAGGACATAATCGCCAAGTCTATATTTCCTGCTGGGTCATTGCATATCTGCGCTCGCAGAATTTTGAGCGCTTTGCAGTATTGAGATTGGGCGAAGTCCTGAAGAGCGTTGGCTTGCTGGTTTTCGGATGTAAGAAGCGTATTGACGCGAAGACGATGCCCCATTGAGCCAATGGCTATGACTGCCGACTTTATAGCGTCATCAGAATGCGATGCTTGTAGGACAAAATGGTGGGCTCGATCCAGATTCATGGCAATTGAGAGCTCCTGGCCGATTTCGTAACGGAAATACTCGAAACAGCGGCGCTCTTGTGTAGTGCCGGATATGTCAGGACTCAATATTGTGGCAATTGAGAGCTGCCGAGCGTGTACAAGTTTGGCAACGCTGAGGCCAGGAGAACTTGGAGGGACAACGTCTTCATTCTTTTGAGTCCGTCGTTGGATGTTCAACAGATAGCCATCACACTTTCGGCCTGTGCTATAGCACTTATTACACGCCGGCTTCTCTTCGTCACACTTGACATGTCGAATCCTGCACTTCATTCAGTATTTCCTCCATGATGTAAGTCAAAACAGTATCACTAAGAGCAAAGAAAGTCAAGGAGGCGAGAAAAGACTAATATTGAGATGCATCAGACATATGGGCTACTGCTAGTTAACTTAGTCTAGGCAATCCCTCAGCTTTGTGACCCGTAATTCGTAACTCGTGTCTCGTAACTCGTAATTCGCGATTCGTAGTTCCCGTACCATCGCCAGGTCCCTGCGTTCTCGTGGATAGAATTAAGACGAGACTAGACTTACTTGCACGTTATGCATCCCGTTCTGACATGATATCCACCTGCTCGAGACTCTTTCTGTTTGCTCTTGCTTGAGGTTCGGGCAGACATCTCTGAAAAAGATCGTACCCTTTCCGTACGTCAATCCTGACATATGTAATGATCTAGTCGTGTACTGGTCGTGAGGATATGCCAAAGGCTCCATAATGTGGTGCTGAAGTTGCTGCCTTGTAGCATGACTGCAGGCCAACATCAGCTTCGGGGTGATTCACCGCAATTAGACGCCACACCCGTCGGTAGCGAGTCTCTGATTGGAGAGCTCGTATCTCGCTTGTTCTAGCTAGCGTGGCATGGCATTCGTCAGCAATGCCGAGGTTCACCCGGGGTTACTATAAACCAAAACATAGATGTATTTACCGTTCATATTGTTAGGACCTTCAATCAATCCTGTTTTGGATTAACGTCGACGACGAAGGTTACTACGATTCAGGTACTCTTATAGGCTATGTAACATATATCTTTGTCGTGGAATGCGAAGTTGGCAGGAGGTAATCCCGTAGTCGGAAATTTGATGGTCGGATGCCAGACTTGCCTTACTCTTTACCAATAGTCAGGGGTCAGCTATATCAAGAGTTCCTTCGGTCTCTTTGTAGAGTAGTCTATACAGGACAAGGTTCGCCAAATCCTTCCTCTCGCTGTCAATAGACTTGGCTTCCTGACGATAGATGTCACTCTTGACTTCAACGAACGTCTCGAATGCCTTTCTGATCGTTCGACTCCTTAGGTAAGCTCCACCGAACAACGTAGAACTATATTCTCGACATTGTACCCAACAGTTGATGAAGCTTCTTTCGCACCAATTTCCCATAGTTCCAGTCTCGAGCTTTGCGGCATCAATCCAAGTTCATTGCATCACCAGTACTCGCATTCTGCGTCAAGCCATGGCCACCTCTGTACTACACTTTGATCAGTACGTTGCGCATGTACGTCGTCTGTCCGCCGAGGAAACTGTTCCAGCGCATTTCGCTCTTGCAGGCCGCAGTCAACTCGAGAGCCTGTTCTTGGACATCGGGCCAATGCCAGGAAACATGCCTGCTACCGGCGGTAACGCCCACGCTGACGCTACAGGACCTGCGAATTAAGGACCGATCAGCGGATATCTGACATGTTGGTTGTGAACAGCCTGTGTGTTCTAAGAAGTCACAAGTGCAAAGACAACTCCACACAGGCGAAACAGCAACTTTGGCGACGTCAATAGAGAAAACGACTTCATCGGAAACTCACCCGTACGAGCTTGTCGCTGGAAAAGGTGGACCACTAGTTGGCATATTCACCAGAATCGCAGTTCGACAGTCTCCAAAATGCACGCGACGAAATATGGAGTGAAATCCGCGATTGCAGGTCCATGGCCCGCTAGGAGCGATCAAGATTGTGCCATTGACGAGGGAGATCGGAGGTGCTGTGTAGTTCGCAGAGAGTTGTAAAGCAAGGGCAGGCGGCTGAGGAATACTTAGGCAGAGCGCCGAAAGAACCAATGAACAAGCATACAGAAGGTAGAGAATCCGAGACATAATGCAGTTTTTTTTTTTGGACCACTTGAAATAAAAGGAAGGGACGAACTTATCAGCGGCTTTGTTTTGGAGCATAATGTTCGCGCTGGTGGTGCGCTTGCGACACTTGTACGCTTATATCACCACATCCGCAAGGCCAATCAAGTCTTCGATTACGAGATTGCCGCTATGGCCCTTGAGATCGAATGCGAGAAAAATCCAGGATGATGATTCATGAGCAAGGCTGCTGGTATTTGAAGAGTTTGGAGGAAACCTCACTCATGGGCAACTTGACGAGAGATTTGCAAGATGAATTCCGAGTGTCCAATTTTTTCGACAAGGCCATTATGGTAAGGTAATGGTCGCACATAATGCTTGCACTTCCGCAGTTTCCCTGCCGCCTTGTGAGAGGGTCAACGCAACACTTGTATACATAAAGCATGCTATCGAATAGCACTAGACAATATGCAATCCTCAGGGGTATAACCGCAACTAATGCTGAAAACCGTAAATAAAGGTTTCACCCACAACGCCACCATGTAATGACAACACCTCACAGGCTCCAATCCAGGAGCCAGTCCGGCCGGACGTCTGGCGCAGGCTGCGTTACCTCGCACTTGTTCTTGTCGGTCAGGTATGCTCCAGCGTAGCTGTATTGCAGGTAGGGACCATACTTGCTGGCCTGCTTGATCACGTCTCTTGAGATTCCTGCAGGATCCTGTGGGATCCAGATGATGGGCGGTGGCTCTCTGGTAGTCGGGTCCTGGAATGCGGCCTTGAGCTCCGCATCTCGCTCCTCGGGGGAAAGGTCTGTCAATTCGTCGGGGTAGCTGGCGAGTGCAGCTCCTAGTTGGTCAGCAACTTCTCGTCGCCTGGACTTGTCGATCGGCTCGGGGAGGTGAGCCTGGATTTCTATGACCCTTGCTGCAGTCTGCTCTTTCAACCTTGACATTGCTTTCCTTGCATGGGCTGCTGTTGCAGACATGCTTTTCATCTGCACGTGGCTCGCAAGACTACCGTCCAGCATACTGACCGGGCTTAATTCCGATGGATCAATACCGACGCCATCCTGGCCTTCCTGGTGCGAATTCTCGCTGTCATCGCGTATGAGAAACCGCTGTCGTTCGGCCTCCACTGCGGAATCTTCTAGTGTGACCGGTAGGAACTCGTACAGAGGCCGCAGATGTTGCTCCATTAGGAAGTGAAATATAGCCGTTAAGATCATGACGACGATCATGATGATGGATTGTGATTTGCACGAAAACTTTTTGTGTTCATCCTTGACTAGTAAGAATAAGCCAATGAGGGCGATCTCGAGTATGTAAATTCCGGCGAACAATTGGGAAAGAGCATTGTTGAATAGTAGACCATGGGTATCCACCTTGTTCCTTTGAACGTAGTAGTAATTGTGTCTATAAGCCACCCAAAACAGAGAAAACGTCATGGACACGAAGACAAGCATTAATGGAGATATAACACTATATATCAGGCCTAGATAATTGTCAGTCTACTCCAAAATTAAAGGTATTGGACGATAGCGCGCGCTGTCAATGCCTCATTGTGATTGAAGCTGAACTAGAGCTCGCAAGGACATACCGATGACTGCGAAATTGGTGGTCAGCGAATAAACATTACCCCACATCTATACTGCTGTCAGCTTCGAGTATCATGAGCCTTTCAACACTCGAAACTTACTTGATGTGGGATGGTCGTTTGTAGCCACGCTTCTTCCCGAGGGGTTTGCGTGAACCATGGCCATATTGTAGTGATGTAAAGAATGCGCAGGTACTGAAACAAAACACTCCCACTGAAGCCTAGTGATTGAACGATAAGGTAATTGAAAAAATAGTTGGCCGATTTGGGAAGATCCTGAGCCAGGAGAGTGGGAGTGCGAGTAGGATTAGCAATGACCTGGGGGATGACGTTGGCGATTCCCGAAGAGATTGCTGTGACCAGCACAAGCTCGATGAAAAGGAAGGTGAAATAAAAATCTTGTGTAACGACTTCGCGCTTACTCCGTGTTGGCGTGCCCACGAGGACTGCCAGCTTTCGTGACAACGCCGGTACGACAAGCTGGATCAACAAAGCAAGCAAGATAGATGTAACGGGACCTAGCACAAGTTAGCTCTCGCTTGCTTAGATGAATTAGATCGCCAGGACTGGTGCACAACAGCGTTCCGCTTCCTCTAAACCTCAACGGCAAATACGTCTCGAGCTTGGATAGTCTGAAGAGACCATAGCAACTATAACATGAAGAATTGCGAAATTGGTTGCGTATCACTCAAATCTCACGAGCGAAAGTATCCTTCGCCAAAAGCTTCGAAGTAGCGGCGCCATACTATGCGCCAGCCTTGCCGTCTGTTTGCTAGATGACTTACCTGCTATCAAGCTTATGATCCAGGAGGGCCATGGCTTGAGCCAGAAGAGCCATGGGACGGTCTCCCTAAGGTTACCGAGCTGAGATAGTGAACCGAGGAAAGTGGTCGGTATACCCCATAAGAACAGCATTGCTACGAACAAGACCAGGGCGATGCATGTCCTAATGAACCTCCCCCAGGAAGTCACGCCCATGTTAGGCCAGATGATCTCATGAGGAGCAACTTCCAGGAAACGAGGAGACATGCGACCGGCTTTATTGTGACTGACAAGACTGCACGCCATATGTGCAGCCATTTGTCTATCGAACTGTATGAACGCAGAATTCTGTTTCTTGAACAAGTCTTCATCATCCAATTTCGGTAGCAGGCTTCCGATTTGGACATTTAGATGAGCAATTTCTGCACGCAGCCAGGCAATCCTCGGTACTTTCTTCTTCTCCCCAGAGGCCCAGGGCTTGAACGAAGAGGCAGGCTTCCAGCTACCATTCTTCCCCTGGATAAGCGAAACCTGGGAGGCAGTCGAAGGCTTCAAGTACTTGCGCCATAGCTGTTTCTCCTCATGACAATCCAACTTGTAGGCTGTGAGGATACTTTGCTCATCATGATCGGTGTGCGCTTCGTTTCCGACCTCATGTGTGAGCGAGTCCTGAGATGTATTTCCCGGTGTTTTCTCCGAATTCATAACCTCTCCACTCTTTTGAAACTTTGTGTTGACCTTGCGTATAATGCTCAGCTCTTCTTTTTCCAGGGCGTGACGAAGCTTTCGGCGACGAGCCACCAAACCTCTCAAGAAACCGTAATCTCGATTCACCCAGACAGTCAACTTAGAGCGGTCATCGTTATCTACGAAAACATCGTAGAGTGCTTCCAGTGCCTCTTTGCTCCGATATTCGCTCGGTATGTTCGTGATGAGGACCGTCCTGGCTGAGGCCTTGAGTCTGTGATCTGGAGATGTGAGGAATCGCTGCCGCACGTCGATAAAGCTAATCTTTTCACGGTATATCCTGTACAGTGTCCATGAAATTGCCAAAATTGCGCATACCAAATGTGCCCAGTATCGATTCGTCTCGGTTGGGGCAACGTTCTGCCACGACAGTTGGTCAATGCCAGTGACCCTTGGTGTCACGAGAGTGCCACCTGCGATTGCAGGATGGTTATTCTGCCCTCCGTTGTAGTTGATCGGGAGGAGTATCGTCACAATGATACCCATCAATGGCACGAATATGATAAGCATCGCCCGGATCAGTCGAATAAAGAAGTATCCATCCAGCCCGCATTTCACCTTGAGCTCTTCGTCTTCAATACTGAAAATCCTGCGGATCCATTTGATTGGGTTCGCAGGTACGGTCTCGACCCGTAGTCTATCTTGTACAAGATATGTCTTGGGTTGGCTGTGGGCGCATCAGCTATAGCGCTTTGGTGCCATGGCATGATACTCACTAAATTCTCCGCCCTATGGCCGAGCTCTTGAGGAGAAAGAATCCAAAGAGCTCGAAGGCGAAAAGGCCCAGACTGACCGCAAGGTTGAGCACGAAGGCCTTGGTAGCGACCCCTTGCAGATTCTCCCCTTTGTTTGAGCCGTCGAGAATCCCAGGGAGACTGAGATTGATACCATTGCTGCTTGTGTTGCTGCTACCGGCCATGTTGATGAACACTGTCTGAAAGTAGGTCGAGCAGCCCAATGCAAGGGTGCCACGACCGTAGTGACAGACGGTGGGTGTGCAACCCCAACACCGTGTTAGAGCTGACCCCTAGGGGCGTCCTCGAGATGCCTGCATTGCCAAAGACTCATCGGATCCTTAGTAAACATGGGCCTCCATTGAACGACTTCAAAATAGCTTCTTTTGGGTGGCAAAGATAAAGGGAATGATATTTGCACATCTTAGTGCGTAAATGTCTAAAAGAAGAAGAAGATGAACCTACGGAAGTAGCCGCGGAAGATCTACGCTAACCTGAAAAGGCTTAGAATACTTAGCTCAGGTTTTGTTGGAAATAAGCCCTTCTGCCAAGATAATAAGCGAGTGGCCACGTCTATAAAGTCTTGTTGTCTATTCCTAGACGCCTTTTTACCTTTTTAGATATCTAGTATAGCTAAATCATCTATTAGACCCCTAAGACCGTTTAATAGGTTATAAGCCCGGCTAGCGCTATTTAATTATTATAAAGAATTATATCCGTAATTAGCTACGTTAGAGCTATTTATTATAAAAGAGAAAATATTAATAATAATATATCTTTCCTATATTACGGTCTTAAAGGAGGATAATTTCCTAGACTAGATTATTAATATTAGGGTATATCTACGTAAAGATAGGCTCTAGAAATATACTTAGAAAAAGGGAGATAAGAAGTCTTTAGAATAGAAGGAAAAGGCGTAGGAAGTAGCTAATTTTATAACTCCTACTATTAGTCCTATAGTTAAGCGAAAATTAATTAAGGCGGAATTTAATAATAGCTATCTAATAATTAGTCGTTTAACGTTACTACTCGCCCTTAAAGGGGACGCCTAGCTTATAAGGCTTACGAGGGAATATTATACCCTTTCGGCTAGTACTTTTAAGGATATTCCGGAGTTTCTAATATATATTAAGGTATTAGAGGAGTAAATTAACGCTATAAAGGTTAAAATAATAGGTGATAAATATACGCTCCTCTACCTATTAATAGCCCTACTAGAAGAATACCGCCTACTAGTCTAGCTATAGTTAATAACGCTAGATATTACGGCGGAAAAGGTAAAAGATATACTACTAGAGGAATATCGTCGTATTATAGGCATCTAAGAGAAGGATAATAATAGTATAGCGTATATAAGGCGTTTTAGTAAGTAGTCTAGGCCTAATAGGCCGGAGGTAGGATGATATCCTATTTATTAGAAGTTAGGGTATATAAAGGATACCTACTAGAAGGAATATCTAGATTAAATTCCTAATTAGATAAAGGAAAAGTACTCCCGATAACGCTAAGATAGGGCGGGGGTGGTAAGGTACGACAGCGATAGATAGGTATTCTAGGGATTTCTCTAAGAAGGGGAGACCTGGCAGGCCTTTCGTGGGTAGAAAAAGACCTATATGCGGAGACTTCTCTAGGAAAAGGGGAGCTCTATAAAGAAGAATAGTGGTAGTAATAGCCTATAACGGTTATAGCTACAAGAAGAATAGTGGTAGTAATAGCCTATAACAGTTATAGCTATAAATAGAAGAAGAGGATAGGTAAATAGCCCACGGAGTAGAGACTTCTTAAGGAAAGGGGAGCTCTATTTAGAATAGCTAATAGCTTATAACGGCCTTAGAACTATTAACCTAGTTAGTTATAGAATACCTGAATGGCCTAGTTAGTTACGGGAAAATTAGCTAATAGCCTATAACGGCCTTAGAACTATTAGCCTAGTTAGTTATAGAATATCTAAATAGCCTAGTTAGTCACGGGAAAATTAGCTAATAGCCTATAACGGCCTTAGAATTATTAACCTAGTTAGTTATAGAATAGCTAATAGCTTATAACGGCCTTAGAACTATTAACCTAGTTAGTTATAGAATAGCTAATAGCCTATAACGGCCTTAGAACTAGTAACCTAGTTAGTTATAGAATAAATAAGTGGCCTAGTTAGTTACGGAATAGAATATATTAACCTAGTTAGTTATGGAAGAAAGAATGGCCTAGTTAGTTATAAAAGAAAGAATGGCCTGGTTAGTTATAGGAAGGAAGGGGGAAATAGGCTGGATTTAGCCCATGACGGCTAGGAAATCTCTGTGGAATCTCCGCGTTAGACGTAAATGGTGACAGCGAGGCGGTGGTAGTAATGGCTTAAGGGGAGTGTTAGAAATAAGCCCTTCTGCCAAGACAATAAGCGAGTGGCCACGTCTACAAAGTCTTGGTTGTCTCGTTGTCTTGTTCCTAGACACCTTTTCACCTTTTCAGACATCTAGCATAGCCAAATCATCCATCAGACCCCTGAGACCGTTCAACAGGTTTTAGCTGGCTTGGCACTTGCGAGAAATCTCAACCTAAGTACGTACTTATCTGAATCACAGTATGATGAACACAACCCTTGCAAGACCGGCGGCATACCGACAAGGATCCAATCAAGTGATAATACGAATTTGTTAGTATGTTCCAATGTCACAGGATACATGTATTTTGGCTGCCTTTATCGTCAATAAATGACCCATCGATCAACCCCATATCACTGCATGAACCAGTCACCATTCCGTCAGTGCCATTCAAGTTAGACAATGAAAAGCCTTGTAAGCCAGTGTACTATATGGGACTCCTTTGGGCTTTTGTTTCCTGCAACATGGACTGAAGCGTGACAGGTGGTAATCCAAGTTTGGATTGCTCCATGTCAAAGATCATAACACAACAATTTCAACTTAGATCGGAATTCCAGTCCATTCCCTCCTGACGGTCATGTTTTGCGCTTCTAGCAAGGCGTGCTTTTGATATCTCTGATCGTCATTTAACGAAGCGTCTTGCCTCTCAAGCCCAACCAATGGCAAACTGGGAGCCATCGTGCATAAGGTACTTCCCGAGGTGATTGAGATGGCTGTGTGCGTGACAACATGAGCCTTATCTTGGACGTCGCCCATAACCCAGTGGGTAAGTCAGACATAGCAACGGCTAACGTGATAAGGTTTAGACTGCACATATTCTAGATCTGTATAGTAGATGTTGATCCGCCCAGGCATTGAATCCCATCGTTAGCCGCTGCTACGTCTGACTTACCACCTGGTTATGGAACATGAAGCCATCATCTTTCGAAATCTAGGGTAAGCGCGCCGGCGCGCCGCGCCCGTCCGGTCCGGCAACGACCCCTAATACTACTTTACCCCGCACAACACTACTACTCGTACTGACCACAAGTGAGTCCCAACGCTAGATTGATTGGTGGCACCTCCCGAAACTACTAAGCGAGAGGACTCACTTGTGGTCAGTACGAGTAAGGTAGTCGTAAGACTCAGGTACGTCCGTACCATTTCACCACAAAGCTTTGATCATTCTTCGATCAATTTACTTGCCGAGGTTACCATGCATTCTTACAGAAATCCTAAGCGAAATCCGACGACTCAAACGATACCGCTTAATCGAACGTCGCACTCCTCCGGGCGGTCATTACCACGGCGGGAGGCAAGCACTCGGTGCAACGAGCAAGTCCCTAACAAAGTTACCTGCCCGATCGAGCGTCTAAATCCTCGCCAGGACTCGAATCCTTGGCGATGAGACCCATGATCGTTTTTGAACACAATGATCTGGATTTCCGACGACCATGCAATGCAATGCAAGGACGTGCATATAGATCTCTGTCGGGCCCGCCAGCCCCCTCGCGGGTTGCGACGAACGCGGAGCAACATGGGATTTGTGAAGGGAACCTCTCTGATGTGCCCATTGACCAGATCTGGCAAGAGATCAAGAGACTTTATGTCAAGCCTCTCCACGACTTCGGAGTGGCGTTGATTATCCAGTCAAATGCTGTTTGGGCCGACTTAGATAGCCATTCCCTGCTGCCACCATGCTCATGTAGTTGTCCGCTAGCGGCATAACCGATATCTGATCGGTTGCACGACTCTATCGATGGCATGCGAGATAGCGATCACGGTGGCAGGTCTCATTTGGTTCTCAACATTGCGATCGAACAACATTCCACGAAGTCGGGGCCGACATCTATTGGCTGGAAGTGGTGTTGAAAAGGCTTAATCCGAAATGGGTGCGACTTGAAACAGGCGATTGATAGGAAATAGGCAGGTGGTCGACCTCAGCGATAAGGATCATTCACTTCCAAATTCGTTGCCACAATGTGTGGGCTAGCTATATTACATATGAAGATGGTTGCGTGCCTTCCGAGCTCGAGCAGCTGTTCCCTTGCGGTACTTGACGTTTCGATATCCTCTATCCGTTCCTCTGCCCACCATGTCGACTATCATAAAGCGACTTGGCTTCGGCAAGAAGCAGGACAATGTCTTGAATGCTGAAGTTGTTAGCCCCGAGTCGGGCTCGGGCTCAGATATCCTGGCATCATCAGATGTCAAGGATGAGAAGGGCCTCAATGTTGTGGAACACCAAAGCAACGTCATCACGGCATCTGGCAATGATAGACATATCTCCGAGGTAGAAGTCAACACAACACTGCATCAAATCCAGAAGAAGCATCGATGGGACCCCAACCTGCCTGAAGAGCTGGAGGAGGAGATCGAAGAGAATACCGAAGGGCACAACTTAGCTGGAGAACTTCGTCTAGTGGATGAAATCATAGAGAACTCGCCATATCCTGAAGTTCGCGCCGCTGTTCGAAATGTGAGTATGCCCATCTTGTAATCCTCCCTGTACTGAATCGTCTCCAGTACGACGAGGATGTCCCAATCAACACTGTCCGCGCCTGGGTGCTTGGAATGCTCTTGACGACCCTCGCCTCGGGTCTGAATGCTCTCTTCGCGCTGCGCCAGCCGGCTATTACCATCACTTCGCTCACCGTCCAATTGGTCGCATACCCTCTTGGTGTTGCCTGGTACTATGCAATGCCCAAACGAGAATTCCGTATTTTCGGCAAATCTTTCAGTTTGAACCCTTGCGAATTCAATATGAAAGAGCATACCATAATCGTCGTCATGGCGAACGTCAATGTCGCGGGAGGTGTCGCTTATGCAACGGACACCCTTACAGCTCAGAGAGGTTTCTACGGACAGAACTTTGGTTGGGGTTTCAACCTGCTGTTGTGCATATCTACACAGATGATTGGGTACGGACTCGCAGGTATTTTCCGCAAGGTACTGGTTTGGCCATGTAAAGCACCTCCACCTTTTGCAAACTTCTGGTCCTGATGATTTGCAGCTGCTATGATCTGGCCGACGACTTTGATCAATACTGCTCTCTTCTATGGTCTCCACGACAAATCCAAGACCGACCCGGCAAAGACGAATGGCTGGCGAATCTCACGATACCGATACTTCTTTATCGTTTTCGCAGGCTCCTTTTGCTGGTACTGGTTTCCAGGCTTCATCGCTCCATTCCTTAGCGTGTTCTGCTTTGCTTGCTGGATTCGCCCGGACAACGTGGTCGTCAATCAACTTTTTGGTGGATGGACTGGGGTGTCGTTGCTTCCCATTACCTTTGACTGGACGCAAATCAGTGCTTATGCTTACAGTCCATTGATCCCGCCTTGGCACGCCATCGCAAATACGCTTATTGGAGTCATCCTTTGGTTCTGGATCGCAACCATTGGTATTCACTATTCCAACACATGGTATGCGGACTTCTTGCCGATCAGCGATTCTCAGAGCTATGACAATACGGGGTCTCTCTACAACGTGACCAAAATCTTGACCCCAGAATATACCCTGGATCTGGCCAAGTACCACGCATATTCTCCTCTCTTCCTTTCCACCACCTTCGCTTTAGCCTACGGCCTATCGTTCGCAACCATCTCTGCTGTTCTCGTGCAGACGGCCATCTTCCACGGTCCAGATCTCTGGAAGAGAATGCGTAATATTCGAACCGACGAAGATGACGTTCACTTACGAATCATGGGCAAATACAAAGATGTGCCGCAATGGTGGTACACCAGCTTATTCATGATTATGCTCGGCATTTCCCTTGGCGTATGTCTTGGATATCCAACAAACATGCATTGGTGGGGATTCTTCCTTGCCATCATTATCGCAATCGTGTGGTTTGTCCCCATTGGTATGATTCAAGGCATGACCAGCATTCAGATTGGCCTCAACGTCTTTACGTAAGCCATTTCCGCTCCCCTAATCGTTTCCTCGCCACTAACGGACTCCCCTAGCGAGTTCGTAACGGGTTATATCCAGCCCGGTCGCCCGGTAGCGATGATGCTTTTCAAAACCTACGGCTACATCACAATGGCTCAGGGCCTCTACTTCGCCCAAGATCTCAAATTGGGCCAATACATGAAGATCCCACCACGAACCATGTTCATGGCTCAAACAGTCGCCACCTTGTGGGCCTGCATCGTGCAAGTCGGCGTCCTGGAATGGGCTCTTGGGGGCGCCATCACCGATATCTGCACCCGACATCAAGCCAACAAGTTCAACTGCCCCACTGGTCGCGTTTTCTTCAATGCATCCGTCATATGGGGCTTGATCGGCCCACAGCGCATCTTCTCGGCTGGCAGCCTGTATGCGAACCTCCAATGGTTCTGGCTTGCCGGCATCCTCGCTCCAATCTTCGTCTATGTCCTTGCACGCATGTTCCCCCGTACACCCATAAAGTACATGTCCTTCCCCCTCATCTTTGGCGGGACGGGTCAAGTGCCTCCCGCCACCCCTCTCAACTACCTTACGTGGGGCATTGTCGGGTACGTTTTCAATCATCACATCCGCAACCGCTATCGCGGGTGGTGGATGCGGTTCAACTACATCACGAGTGCGGGCTTGGATGTTGGATTGGCGATATGCACCATTGTGATCATTTTGGCGCTGAACCTGACAAACGTAAGTATGACGAGTTGGTGGGGGGTTAGTGCTGCAAATAACAATGCGGATAATTTGGGTACGGCCGTCAAGATCGTGAATCCTGATCCGAGCGCTACAGGGAGATTCTTCGGACCGACGAACTGGTAGGGGGGTTGGCGAGGATGACTTTCAATTGTTTGGGCGGGGAAACATGCTTGGTGCTTGCTTGAGACTTCATGTAGGATATGATGATGCACGCATGTCACTCACGAAGTTAACGCCACAGCTGGTACGAATATATTACATCCATTCCTATGCTACTGCAGTTACTTAGGTTATATTAGCCTAATTACAGCTTATGACATACTGATATACAGTGGTGAAAGCGTGAAGTCGAGGCCTGACTGTAAGGGACATGACCAAGCGAGTTGGTGTTTCGGATCATTGATATGCTGTAGGATTGTACGGACGCATTGCCGTAGAGTGCAAATAAGCCGCTCTGTGGCGCAGGCTTTTCGTAAGATGAGGTGGTTGTCTACAAGAGTAGATATTGCCATTCTTGTCGAGGCTTTGACGACAGGAGCAGAGACGCTGAGACAGTCAAGTCATGGTATCGATGCTGATCATCTCATATCAGGTGTTGAGGATGAGAAATGCTGATTTGGGAAGGGAGAGTACCACAGAGGAGGTTAGAAGAGTGGTGGACAGAGGGGAAGAGAGCAAGTGAGGCTCTCGACTCTTGTAACCGATTTATGGAGTGAAGTTCGCCAATACAATAGCGTTCGTTATATTCACATTGGTAGTTATTATGATAGAGACCTGATTGTCAAGGCGTCAGCATGAAGTGACCAATCGTCGATGTTCAGTCACCTACTCAAGCAATATATTTCCACGTCCTTACCACAACGAACCTTTACCTGCACAACAAAATCACAGTTCCAGATGTCTCCACCAGTGCCGCTCATCGCGATCCCAACTATCTCAGACCTTTACAAGTCTGGCGATCTTCAACCCGCAGACCATGAAGATATAGGAGCGCCGTTACCACCGGCTTCAGCAGCGCTCAACGCCAAAGTCTCGCTGATTCGTACCTCCATCACTACTCTCGCGACTACGTCTATCGTCAATGCAGCGAATGAATCATTACTGGGTGGAGGTGGCGTCGTAAGTCACACTCTTCTCATTCTTCTCAGGGAACTCGGTCCCAGCATGGACGCAACACGCCGTGTCACTGGAAATTGTAATATCTGAATTTGTCTGGAAAGCCCACTCTCCTAGCTACTGCTTGCTCTGATAGAATGTCCCTAGCTAACTCTACCAACCAGGACGGTGCCATCCACTCCGCCGCCGGTCCCTCCCTCCTCCACGAATGCCGCGCCCTCAACGGCTGCCCCACTGGCTCCGCCAAGATGACCTCCGCCTACGCCCTCCCCAGCAAACACATCATCCACGCCGTAGGACCCATCTACGAACGCGCGAAACGGCATTCCGACGACCGCCCCGCCGAGCTTTTGACCTCTTGCTACAGAACAAGTCTACAGCTCGCAGCAGAGAAGGGGGGCAGTATAGCATTCAGCTGTCTCAGCACAGGCGTCTATGGGTATCCATCGGGGGAGGCTGCGGAAGTGGCTTCCAGGGAGGTGAGGAGGTTTCTGGAAGAAGATGATGGGGGGAGATTGGAACGGGTGGTGTTTTGCTGCTTTGAGGCAAAGGATGTAAGGGCTTATGGGGAGTGGTTGCCGTATGTTCACACACCCTTGTATCAAAAAACCCAACCTAACAAAGTCCTAAACACAGTAAGATATTTCCACCCACCACCGAAAACCTCCCCTCCACCAAACACAGCGAGGAGCCAACAGCCCCCAATACCCAACCCACCCCCCCCCCCGTCCCGAAAACCGATCCATCCCAAGCCAACAAGCACCCCCACCCCACCGAAGACATCGAAAAAGACTGGGAAGCCGTCGATAAGCCCAGCGTCGAAACCTCCACAGAGAAACCCACAGATATTAGCGATGAAGGTGAGAAAGTGGAGGCGCCACGACTGGCTGATGAAGAGGGAGAGAAGGTTGAGAGACCGAGGGAGAGGGAGCCGGTGGATGAGTTGGCGGAGAGTGGGGAGGTGTTGCCGAGGGGGTTGTTGAGGGATTGGTAGGTGGGGTTGGGGTGGGTGGGATGTTGGGGTGGGGTTGGGATTGGGTGTGGTGAGGGATGCGGGGTGGTAGGTGGGTGTTGTGGATGAGGGATGGAATATGAGATATGAGATATGGCATGCGTACGGACTTTTTATACCCAGATTGAACGAGTATCCCGCTACATGGGTTGTAGTATTTATTGCAAAGAGACAGTCAGCCAGATACTTAGCCACTGTTGTTGATGGATCCACTCCGCTCTGAAACAGCTATCAGACTATACTATTCCCGTCATAAAACCCTATCCGTCATCGCTCCTACCAACACTAATATCCATCTCAAACCCCCAAACCCAACCCATCAAAGCACACAAGCCCCCTACGACCCCTTCCCCGCATCTTCCTTCAAGCTCACAATCCGATTCAGCACCACCCTCCCCCCTTCACTCTCCCTATCCATCGTAAAATACGCCACCCTCAGCCCCTGAAACCTCACAGTCTCATATCCCGCATCTGCATTCTCCACCCCCTTCTCCCCCTCCTCCCGCGGCCACGGCGCTCTTCTTCGGATCTCCTCTAGTCCGGTCTCTACCATTGCGTTGGGATAGATTTCTTCGCTGTTGGGGTTGAGGTCGTGGAGGAAGCCGCCGGGGGCGGAATCGGGGTTTTCGGAGTTGAAGAGGGGGTTGGAGATGCGGATTTCGGCGTTGATGTAGGAGGAACCGACCCATTGGATATAGGTTTTTGGTTTTTTGAAGGTGGTTCCTTCGGCGGGTTTGTCGTAGGTGGCGTGCACGGCGGTGACGAGGTTTGTTTCTGGATCTTTGGTGAAGGAGGTGGCGGTGATGGGGTAGGGGACTTTGAGGAGGCCGACGGCTTTGCCGGGCGCGAGGCGGAAGTAGTCTTTGCTGTCGACCTCGCGGAAGTCGGAGCGGTCGATGTATATTGTTTGGGTGAAGGGGACGGTGTGGGTTCCCATCGCGGGATCTTTGCCGAAGGGGACGTCGACGTGTTCGATATAGTCGTCTGGGAGGTTGGAGATGGTGACGGGGATGGGGTCGAGGAGGAGCATGAGGCGGGGGACGGATTGTTCGAGGTAGCGGCGCACGGTCTGTTCGAAGCGGACGGTTTGGATGTTTGTGAGGGAGGTGGAGACGCCGAGCTCGTTTACGAAGGCGAGGATGGCGCCGGGGGGGACGCCGCGGCGTCGGAGGGCGATGAGGGTGTAGAGGCGGGGGTCGTCCCAGTCGCGGACGATGTGTTGGTCTACTAGGGTTTTGATTTTGCGTTTGGAGAGGACGGTGCCGGTGACGTTGAGGCGTCCGTATCTATAGGCTATTAGCAATGATCGAACATGGAATGAGCACTACGACGTACTCTCGTTGCATGGGCTTGTAGATTTCCACAGCGTCACATAGCCACTCGTAAGAGACTCTTGACAATTGAAACTCTGTCGTACATAACGAATGGGAAATGTTCTCGAAGCTATCGCAGAGACAGTGGGTGAAATCGTAAGTTGGATATATCCTCCACTTGGAACCCGTACGATGATGTGGCTTGTCAAGGACTCGATAGGCCGATAGGTCCCACATTTGAGGGTTCCCATCCGTAAGATCTTGCTTCATGCGTAGAACGGCTTCTTTCGGTTTATACTTGCCATCTCGCATTGCTCGGAATTCATGTAGTGACTCCTCTGGAGGCCTGTCACGATGTGGACATGCATAACGAGGACCATGATTCTCTCCACCTCGCTGAAGTTTAATTTCGGTATCTACGAGGACTATCAGCAGGGTTCTTGTACGTACCATCACAGTGCCAAACCGGAACAATGGCAGACGTAGGCACCGTCTTTTTCGACCAAGGCTTCAGCCAATTCGTAAAGCTTGTCGAAGTTATCACTTGAATAAGTCACCTTGAATGGCTTGAAGCCCAGCCATCCGATGATGTCTTGGATGGCGGTGAAGTATTTCTCTTCTTCTGCTTCAGGGTTGGTGTCATCGAAACGAAGGTAACAAAGACCACTGTGATACCTAGCAAAGCCAAAGTTGATCGCTATCGCTTTGCTGTGACCGATGTGTAAGTATCCGTTGGGCTCGGGGGGAAATCTAGTAGTGATATCGCTGGTTGGGTTTTCATTGAAGACGGTCTTGAGGAAGCCCTCCTTGAACATAGAATTCGGATCTACAGGAGTCGAGGGCACATTAGGGGCCTTCTCCTTTTTGGCCGGAGCAGGCTTGGATTCTTTTGCCGGCTTAGGTTCTTTTGGCTTCTTTGCTTTAGCATCTTTCTTTACTTCCTTTGGCCGTTCGGGTAGTGTTGTACTTGGACTTGGTCCTGCTTTGTCTACTGGATCCATTCTTAGCTTGATACACACAAGAAGCTACGCCTAAGTTATCGAATTGCATTTATCATTGACTCCTCAGATATCTTGGCACCTTGGCAACGCCCCGGTCTTAAGTTAGCCACTGGGCGCCACTTTGCCGGCATTCTGCCGAGCCGAGATGCCATCCCTGCAAGAATTTGTAGTTCTAGGAACACCTGGAGCTTTGTTCATCAAATATGATGCCATCTCATTCTCTGTGCCGCCCATCCTGTTGATTTGTTCGTGTGGCGCGGGCGTTGTGACTGCAATGTAAGTCAACTCGGTTCTAGAAATACAGCACAGCGAACGCGACTTATGAACGCTGCAGGGCGCCTCTTGTGAAGAACCCCCAGATCCAGTCCGCCACACTACATAATCCGTTACCTCTCTATCTCCACACATACATATGGCCTTTCCTTGCAATATGGCCCGCCTTCTTCGCCATCTATCTTTCAGAGGAGAGGTACAACACGTATATTTCAGGATCTGAGTGGACATTTGTCTGGGCAGGCTCAATCATCACGGCACAGTCTTTGGCATGGCTTACAACACAATGGAACGTCAACCTGGCGACTTTGTTCACATCCGTAACGGCTAGGGATGTTCGAGATGCTAAGCTCATCAAAGTCATTCCCGTCACCAATGCCGGATCGGCCGAAATCTGCCCCTTGCTTAGAGACAATGTATGAACCATCCAAGCATTCAGGGAAACATACTAAATTCGAGAATAGGTCGGCGGCAAGCAAAGCATCTCTTTCCTCTTTCAAAAGCGCCGGTTCTTCTACACTCCCGAGAGCGACAGTTTTGCGCCCCAGTCATACGAGATAGACAAGGAGCCGAGACCGGCGATCGAGACCTTCCAGAAGTCGCAGGGTTTGACGACAAGTGCGGAGATTGAAAAGGTACAACAGCAATACGGAGACAACACCTTTGACATACCTGTACCTACATTCACCGAGCTATGGAAGGAGCATGCCGTGGCCCCTTTCTTCGTCTTCCAGATGTTCTGCGTTGGGCTTTGGCTGTTGGACGATTACTGGTACTACTCACTGTTCACTTTGGTGATGCTGATTGGATTTGAAAGCACGGTTGTGTGGCAGCGGCAGAGGACACTGACCGAGTTTCGTGGAATGAGCATCCAGCCTTATGAAATTTATGTGTATAGGCAGAAGCAGTGGGAGCAAATTACAAGCGATAAGCTATTGCCAGGCGATCTGGTCTCGGTCGGTCGGACGAAAGAAGACAGTGGAGTGGCTTGCGACATGCTTCTTGTGGAAGGTACGGCGATTGTCAATGAAGCTATGCTGTCTGGAGAGAGCACGCCTTTACTGAAAGATTCTGTTCAACTTCGCCCAGCCGACGCGCCCCTCGATCCTGAGGGTCTGGACAAGAATGCCTTCCTATATGGTGGCACCAAAGTCCTCCAAGTCACTCATGGAAACGCGAGTGAAGATGCACCCGGGACTGTACCAACACTTGTTTCTGGCGTGGCCCCTCCACCAGACAATGGCGCAATGGCGGTGATAGTCAAGACCGGATTCGAGACAAGCCAAGGCAGCCTCGTTCGGACGATGATTTATTCAACAGAAAGAGTCTCGGCGAACAATGTCGAGGCGCTGCTCTTTATCCTCTTCCTTCTCATTTTCGCAATTGCCGCTTCGTGGTATGTGTGGCAGGAAGGTGTAGCCAAGGACCGCAAGCGATCAAAGCTTTTGCTCGATTGTGTCTTGATTGTTACAAGCGTTGTACCACCGGAGCTGCCAATGGAGCTTAGTCTTGCCGTCAATACCAGCCTTGCTGCCCTCAGCAAGTACGCCATTTTCTGCACAGAGCCCTTTCGGATACCATACGCTGGTAGGGTCGACATTGCTTGCTTTGATAAGACCGGGACTTTGACTGGTGAGGATCTGGTCGTGGATGGTATTGCGGGACTCTCACTGGACGACAAGAACGCAAAGACCGAGAAAGATGGCGCTCACAGCAAAGTAACATCTGTTCTTGAAGCTGGCCAACAGACAACTCTTGTCCTCGCAACCGCTCACGCTCTCGTCAAACTGGATGAAGGAGAGATTGTTGGTGATCCTATGGAGAAAGCTACACTAACTTCTCTTGGCTGGACTCTGGGCCGTAATGACACCCTATACGGCAGACCAACAACCTCCAGTAAGGGTAGTTCGAGTGGCGAAGTCGTGACAATCAAGCGGCGATTCCAATTCTCCTCATCGTTGAAGCGACAGAGCTCTGTAGCGACTGTTCTGACCACTGATCGGTCAACGTCTAGGAAGGTTAGGGGCACTTTTGTAGGTGTCAAAGGAGCGCCAGAGACTATTCGCAAAATGTTGACCAAGACTCCACCAAAGTACGAAGAGACATTCAAGTACTTCACAAGAAACGGAGGCCGTGTCCTTGCTCTTGCTTATCGATACCTCTCAACAGACAACGAGCTAGGTCAGACCAAGATCAACGCTCTAATGCGGGAAGATGTCGAATCAGGCCTGACATTTGCTGGCTTCCTAGTACTGCAGTGTCCCCTTAAGGACGATGCTATGAGTGCTGTTCGCATGCTGAATGAGAGCAGCCATCGGTGTGTCATGATCACAGGTGATAATCCACTTACGGCAGTACATGTCGCCCGCCAAGTCGAGATCATCGACCGCGATGTTCTTATCCTTGATGCTCCTGAGCATGACGATAGTGGCAAGAAGCTTGTTTGGAAAAGTGTAGATGACAAGGTGAACATATCAGTCGATCCTAGCAAGGCCTTGGATGAGGAGATCATTCAGAGTAAGGACCTATGCGTTACTGGGTACGCGTTAGCAAAGTATAAAGATCAGCCTGCTCTTCCTCAACTCTTACGTCACACCTGGGTATACGCTCGAGTGTCCCCTAAACAGAAAGAGGACATCCTCTTAGGCCTAAAGGACGCGGGATACACAACGCTCATGTGTGGCGATGGCACTAATGATGTTGGCGCACTAAAGCAAGCGCACATCGGTGTTGCTCTTCTCAATGGGTCGCAGGATGACCTTAACAAAATAGCAGAACACTTCCGAACGACCAAGATGAAGGAGGTTTACGAAAAACAAATTAGTATAATGAAGAGGTTTAATCAGCCTGCGCCGCCTGTCCCTGCACAGGTCGCTCACATCTACCCGCCGGGGCCCCAGAACCCTCACTACGAGAAAGCGATGGAGGCGCAAGCGCAAAAGAAAGGGGCTGCTGGGGACGGCGCAGCAGCTTCAGAAGCTGCACAGAAAACCGAGGTCCAGACTATCACATCTCCGGGCGCAAAGGCTTTACAAAACGCAAATGGGAACTTGAAGCCCCAGCAACAGAAACAACTCAAAGCGCAAGAGCAAGCCGCTGGTCTGGCCGATAAGCTCACCTCTACGATGATGGAGCAGGAGCTTGACGAGAATGAGCCTCCGCGGATCAAGCTCGGCGATGCCTCGGTTGCAGCTCCATTCACAAGCAAGCTTGCCAATGTTATCGCGATACCAAACATCATTCGACAAGGTCGGTGTACTTTGGTAGCGACCATCCAGATGTACAAGATATTGGCATTGAATTGCCTGATTAGTGCGTATAGTCTTAGTGTGCTCTATCTCGAAGGCATTAAGTTTGGAGATGGCCAAGTCACAATCAGCGGTATGCTCATGAGCGTGTGCTTTCTTTCCATCTCAAGAGCAAAGGTAAACCACTCCTCCCAATCTCTACCCTCGCCCTCAACTAATATTGCGAAGTCCGTCGAAGGCCTATCCAAAGAACGTCCTCAACCCAACATCTTCAACCCTTACATCATCGGCTCGGTCCTCGGCCAGTTTGCCATCCACATCGTCACCCTCATCTACCTCTCACGCTACGTTCAGCGCGTCGAACCTCGCTCCGATGACGTCGATCTAGAGGGCGCGTTCGAACCCTCACTTCTCAACAGTGCCGTGTACCTGCTGCAACTGATACAGCAGATATCCACTTTCGCCATCAACTACCAAGGCCGCCCCTTCCGAGAAGGCATCCGCGAGAACCGCGGCATGTACTGGGGCTTGATTCTCGTCTCCGGCGTCGCATTCTCTTGCTCGACGGAATTCATTCCCGAGATCAATGAGAAATTGAAGCTGGTGCCTTTCACGACGGAGTTCAAGTTCATCATGACGGCTGTCATGGTCGTCGACTATGCGGGTTGCTACGTTGTTGAGAAAGTGTTGAAGCATCTGTATAGCGACTTTAGACCGAAGGATATTGCGGTCAGGAGGGATGACCAGCTGAGAGCGGAAGAGAGCAGGAAGGCGAAAGAAGCGCTTGAGGCGCTCGAAGAGAGCAAGGCCGTGGTCAGTAACGGCGTATTGTAGATTCAGGATCTGTGTCTTAGATGAGTCCTTTTCGTTTCCAATAGTGTTGTTCTAATCTACATTGAAATACCTAGTCGTGGTATCAACCAAACTACACATGTCCCAGTATCCCCAAAACTCCCTCGTCATCATTACTATCTATCCAACCGGCGAAGAGTCTAGCAACAGATATCATGCTATCCTTGACAATGCACCACCAAACCCCCGAACCCAATCTACTAAAGGACGAAAGTCTCCGAAAATACCACCCGTTAATATCGTACATTTCACTTCTTCCGAAGTCCCCTTCCCTTCGCTTCAGATCCCATACTACACATCCACCTCCAAGCCCCCGAACCAATCTACCAAAGGACGAAAGTCTCCGAGAACAGAAACCCGTCGGTATCGCAGATATCTTCCGAACTCGCCTTTCCCCTTCCTTCCCTTCCGTCCCATCTCACGCGCGCCATTGCTGGATTTGCATTACCGTACCATCATCATATAAAGCCAACCATTTCTACCACCCTGAACTATTGTCTTTTAGATTATAAGAGTCACATCTCTCAAACAACATACGACATCCATAGAAAAGACCAAGCACGCAGCATTCTACTATTACTATTAGATATGGAGAAATCAAAATTACCCACGCCACCACCAACACCACCGCCCTCACCACCACCCTCGCCACCACCCATTCCACCCGATATACCACCTCCTCCCCATTGAATTTCTCGCCGCCCACCCCGCCGCCTGATTTGGCTTGCTAGATGATGATTGTTGGGGAGGAAGGGGGATAAATTAAGACTCTGGTGATAGCGTTCTTCAGGAGAGGGCGTCTGGGTAACGGTTCTAGAGGCGGCGTTAATTGATCAACCATTAGGAAGGGCTCGCAAGCTGATGATGAGGCGTTGGGGCGAAGGATTGGGTGATTGGGTTGGTTAATATACCCTGGCATAAGCGCAGTGGTGGGTTCGAGAGTTGCAATCAAATTTTTTATGGCATAGTTTTTCTGCTGGGAAAGGGGGCCGGAACAAAAGGTATTAGGTGGGGACGAAGGTGCATTGTCTTCTCTCAAACGGAGTATAATTGACAGAGATCTATTATACCAACACGGTAGTAATCCAACTCGCCACCATCTATCATACCCTTGCCACACCCAACAATCCATGAAATTATACCCCCCCACCCCTGAAGGATCGCATGACTTTTCAATACCACTCTCATCAGTTAGACAATGCATCCGCCTTAAGGTTTTAGAGTGAGGTACTACCGTAAAGGGGCAAGATGGAGGGTTCTGATGAGGCGGGGATGATATGCGATGAGACCTGGTATTTCTTGGTATTTGACACGCAGAATGCTTGTATTACTTTCCGTTATAAGGTATAGAGTAGGGGGTAATAAGGAGGAAGAATGAATGATGGAAGTAAAAGGAATAGTGCCAAGCTTTGCATATTCTAGCTGTTTTGCATACGCTAGACAGCTTGGCACGGTCACTTCACCGCGTAGAGATCACCTTGTCTCATCAATACCTCAGTTTTGTGACTTGCTATTTTGCGCAGGATTTTGGAATAGCATCTTTGTCTTTCCGGTAATCCAATTGGAGCCCTGCTTATTTCCTGGAACTGCATAAGCAGAATAAGACCTTCGAAGCCTGGCTGTGCTTCCTTTTGTCGTACGCATCAATAAAAATCAGTACCCCAGGATTGGGCTCGTTGATAGACAAGCCTTCTGCCGTGGTACCCACACAATGGCTGGTGCTGAAAAGCAGTCTCGGGCCAAGTCCACTCTTGCAATTGAATCTATTCAGACCACAACACGCCAACGAGAGCAGCACACCGAAGTCCGGCTCCGTACATGCTTTCTAAGCCTACCTGCCGAGCTTCGCAATAATATCTACCGACTCTGTCTTGCCACCGGGCGGGTGTTGGCTATCAAAGATATGCACCCTGACGAGTTTCAAGCGAGGAAGGAGGGAGGTCGTTGCCCTTGGAGATCTACCTACACGGCACCGGACCATTGTAGGGACATGTGCTACAGTTGCCCTGGCACCTATCTCAGGCGATTTTGTTCCTTCAATGATCCTCGGACGATGTATGATTTGACTACATATATTCCGGGTAATGCGCTTGCTCTAGAGAACACTACAATAGCGATCCTGGCTGTCAATCACCAGCTCAGACAGGAGGCTGGGTCCCTGTTCTATGGATCGAACATCTTCAACTTCGGTACTATGAGTTCACTCGTTCCTTTTCTAAAGGATCGGGCGCCAGATACTCGCAGATATATCAAAAGTCTACAGCTCGAGCTTCATGTATATGCAACGAATTGGTATCCTAGCTTTGCCGAGCATGGAAGACCGGAAGCATGGAAGCGAGCCTTCACAGCATTGAAGAAGCTGCCTTATCTTCAACTGAATACACTTCGCATCAAACTTGACGATGGCCACTGCCAATTCTACGGTGAGGGTCTCAAGACGCATACACCGCAAATGCGTTGGTTGCATAGATTAGCGGAGATCAGCACTCTAGACTCCCTCGGCGTTCAATACTTCATGCGGTGCCAACGATTCATTCCTGGTGAGTGGTACGGAGGACTCCCTTGGTTCGAAATGCCTTCTGAGTTAGGAGGTCCTTACAACGCGGGAGATGTGCGTGATACCCAGGAGGAGCTCTGGATGTTCCTAGCACCGAGAATGCTCACACGAGTGGAAGGGAACAGCCACGAAGCCGAGACGCTGCAGCATCGTCGCATCAGAATGCCTGAACCTATCACGACCACTTATGAAGATTTGGGAGACGACATTTTACGAGTAGATTGAAGGTGTAAGGGCCCTTAATATAACCTTATTTCCTTCTTCTTGAAGATGGCTCTCGTGGCTGCTCGCTTCTGTTACAGGCACAATAACTCTTCACCGACGTTCATCTTCAAAGGCTTGTTCTCACTTCATTCAGAATCTGGTTGGGAAAGCTAGCATTCCAGTGAACATTCCCTCAATCTTACGTACTGGAGTTTGCGGAATAATGTCGTGAAATTTCAATCGGGCGTTCAGGATGAGCGATTTCTACAGGAAACGGCCAAACGTCAACGTCAGCAGCTATGGGCCGATTTGACGTGAAATACACAGCCTTGGCGCAGACGATATACCTTCATCATGCTCGATTCCCCGTACCGAACGACAGCCTGCATTGACACTCTACAGTTGGCGCACTCTATTGGTTGGTGCGGACTTCCCTTACTTTATCCAGCCTCCAAGAACGGCTATGAATTCTACATCTTGACCTGGCTGATCTTCATGTTATCTACTGTTGTACAGCAAACATATGTTCAGGCGCTTACGCTCGAGATCTTCTTTTCCTTCCAAGTGTCTCCAGGACCCTTGTTCGACGAGGACAAGAAGCTTGGGAAATCTAGTACCAGTAAGTAAGCGACAATAATACAACGGCTACGAAACGTCAAAAGTTGACAGTCGCATATCATCACGAGCGACGCCATGGTGTCGGACCTTTGTCGATCTCCGATTTAATCCCTAGGAGTTGAAGAAAAGACAAATTAATGCCACTATATCTTCAGCCACGAAGACTCACACGAGCTATAAAGCGCTAAAACATCTGACCGAGATCGCACAGCGTAGTTGCAAGACCGATTGTCTTATACATCAGCGAGATTCGGATACTAACAAGACGGCCCTCACCTCGCATTCAGTCAACTCTCCTCCAGCATCAACATTCACCCCTCGGAAACCGCCATCAGTAATCAGACTTTGGAAGAATCGAAGGAATTCAAGGAAAACCTCATCGAAGCTTACAATCTACTACTGAAAACCAAAATTTGACGACCTTGCGTTCTAAACTCTTCATCCCTCCTACTAGTAACTACATTTCCATACAGTACCATATCATACCATACTATAACCCACATACTACCACATCATCTATAGCAGCCTTATTATCCCTACTCGTTCTATATACCTCAACTTTCTCCTTTCACAAAATGCAACATAGCATTTACACCCTCTCCCACTCCAGTCCCATATCTTCTCCCCCCGTCCTACACCCTATATCTATACCTATACCCTAATCCACATCTAATTCTTCTCCTTCTATCTCTCCTTCTACATCGACTCATCAGTTTAACATACCGCTTAGACCCTGCTTCCTCTCCCCATCATGATTTTCCGAGTCCCCATCCCATACCCATACCCTATACCCACCACTTCCCCAACCCCCATACCCCTCCCTCTCCCCCACACCTACAAACCCCCACCTCTCCACACCTCCCACCCACCACACCCCCCCTCCAACTCCCCACCCCCGTCGCATATCCCCTATCCCATACCCCACTCACCCTCTCATATATATCTACAACCACCCTTCCAATAGCAAACACCACGTCCTAAACCCCAACACCAATACCAATCCTAGCTCCCCATTCCTTCATCAATTCCCCAATGAACTATAAGCATTTCCACGTACTGTACTATCATCTGTTGAAATTGTGATGCCATGGTGTATATATGGTATGGTTAGAGGTGGGAGGAGTTAAGGGTTGGAGTGGAACGGGCTTGGGGTGGGGTTTGTGGGGTGTGGGGTGTGGGTTATGATTGGGGGTTAGGGGAGAGATGGGAATGGGGATGTGTAGGAATATATATAGGGATGGGGATGAGAATGGTCTGGAATGGCTTTCAGGGGGTTTGGGAGGGTTCAGATAGGGATGGTGTAGGTATAGGCATGGTACAAAATATGTTCAGTGCATAACCAATAAACATACCGCATACAATAGCCGTCGCCGCTTCATGTTTAATCTAAGGATAATACCACTTCTATTGATGGGATTTCAATTTCCTCGAAGCAAAATAGATGAAGTAGTGGTCTGCTATGAGGTCTCTGTGGAGATGGAAGGATTGGCTAGGATAGCTTTGAAAGGGATTGGTTGCGGATTCATGCTTATGATTCGTAGAAGAGGTTTAGAAGGCTTCAGGATAGGGTATGGGGGTACTAGGTAGCCAACGGTTGGCGATCTCATTGGATTGGGTATCCAGATAGATGAAGGGAGGAAGATAGTAATACAGATTGTTGAATTCATGGGAATAAGAAGCTTCGGGTATCTAAATGCAAATCAAAATGTGGAATCATTCGCCATTTCCACTCCCTAAGTCCCACCATTCACAACCTCCCCCTCCCCCTTTCCCCTCTCCTCCAAAATCCTCTTCAACTCCTCCACCTGCACCTTCAACCCCCGAACCTCCAGCACCGCCGCCTCAGTCTCCACATTCGGCCTACTCCCCTCCACCGCCTCCGCCCACCCATCAGCCCCAAAGTCCATCTCCCCAACCCCATTCCCCTCCCACTCCTGAACCTCATCCTCATCGCTCTCCCCAAGCCGTCGATTGCCCTGCACCTTGTACGCATCCTTGGTCTCGAGCCACGCGGTCACGAGCAAGAGCGGGGAGTAGATGACGCCCATGACGTAGTTGTTGAGCCGCTCGTAGCGGGCGGTGGACATCCACCATTCGAAGGGGAGGATGAGCAGGAAGACTTCGATCAGGTTGAAGGGGGCTATGAAGACGTTTTCGTCGGGGGCGCGGACGAATTGCATGGTTTTTTGGGAGAAGAGGGCCATGTATTCGTCGATGGCGTTGTCGGTGATGTCGGCGTAGGCGGAGTTGTAGAGGGCGATGAGGATGTTGAGGAGGACTGTTGCGTGCTTAGCTCGGGAGTTAACAGAGATAAGACTTATGGGTACTTACCAACCATCACCACAAAGGTAAAGATGTAGTAGAGTATGATACCAAATGGAGGGGCGAAGTTGTCGAAGCCGTCAAAATCCGGCGATTGCATGACGCTATTCAGCATTGACTGCATGATGAAGCTTGTTACGCGGGCATTGTCGTCCACTTGATCCATACCAATGAAAGCTTGCAGGAAGCCCACCATGATGATGAGGAGGAGCGCGAAGAAAATAAGTGACTCCCTCATCATAACCTTGAGTACGACAAGCATGGCGCCGAAGAAGCGGAAGGTGTCCAAATAGAGCAGTAACCGCATCCAAAACATTGGCGCTGAGAAAGCTAAGAAGTTATAGCTAAGCTCGTTGAACTTCCTCCTTTGGCCGCCATCGTCACCAACAGGGTGCCCCAAGGCAATCAGACGTGTTATGAAGCTGACACAGAGCAGAGCGTAGAGTGTCGAATTGAAGACGTTCCAGAAGCCGATATAAAACCTCCCAACTTTCCAGAATTTGCCGATCTCGTCAAATATGAACCCAGCTGTCATGAGATAGAGTATACCCTCTACAACGTCTAGATCACCCGTTGAGTTGATTGAATTGATAGCGACCGTGTACAATGCAAGGTAGAACACTGAGATGAATATTTGTAATGCGTTTTGATAACGAGGCGCCCTCATGCGATCCGGATCAAAATGGTCCCAGAAATTTGTATTTATCTTTCCTTTCCATGCAATGAAGTTCGAGGGGTACTTAGAACGTCAGAATTCTAAAAACGGAAGATGGGAAGCAAATCGCTTACCTGGTCATCCTGCACCAGCCAGCCCCTCCAGAGATACGTGACACACTTCTGATATCCACTCGACCCGATAACTCTCAGCGCATGTAAATCCACGGCGCGCTCAATCGCATTCGCCGGCTCCGTCTCTTCGCCATTGATGAGTATCGAGTACCGCTTCAACAACAGTTCTTGCAACAAATAATCCTGATCCTCCTCCAATTCGATCAGTCGTTTCGCTAGCACCTCGCAAGCCGTAGCCCTCACAGCGTGCAAGTCCGCATCCCACAGCTCCAATCGCGCTTGCCGTTTGAACCACCGGTAGCAGACCAAAAGGCAATATACGACGCATGCCCCATTTTCTTTTCCGCCGGCGGCCTTGGCGGTGGCGATGACACGGCGCGTTATAATTGGGGAGTTTGCTTTTATGACTTTTGCTTCTTCGAGCTCGCAGGGGATCACTTGCTCGATTTGGTATTTGAGGCGTAGGGCGACTTTGGTGACGGCGGCGGGGTCCATAGCGGAGGGAATGAGGTCGTGGGTGTCTGAGGGAAGGACTAGCTATTTGATTAGCTGCGGAGGCATCAGGTACTAGGCTTCAATGGCACTCACGGCGACGCATCTCGTCGCGAAAGTCATTGCGGTCGTTGCCCAGACCAATCAGCTTCTTCCAGCGGACCATGTTTGCGGGGGTGATCGGATTCTGGGAGACGCGTATAAAGGGTACGGAGGACTCTGAGCCGAAGGCTTCAAACTGCTTGGAGAGAAAGAAACACTTCCGCCAGCAATTGAGACTCCAGACGGAGCCACCTGTGCTTGGGAAGTATCGCCATGTCCACACCTGAAAGTTGGAAGTGGTGTCTTGGTACAATCTTGGCGAGATGCAAAGACGCTAGTCAAGCACCTCTAACCATTTCAGGAATATTATATACCCTTGCACGCCTTGCAATTGACGGTTCTGTTTACTTCGTAGTTGATGCATGATGCTTCAAGAAGCGTAGGCGCAGCTGCGTTTCACGAGAAGTGTTCACAGCACACCAAAGTTGTGCGACTTCAGGACTTTCGTGATGTATCATAACCCATCATATCGTCTCCGCAACAACCCCCTCATCGCTCTCACTAACGCTCTCATCCCCACTAACCTCCGCATTCTCCCTCTCCCTCTTCTCCATCAAAGCCTGCAACTCCGCATCATCGTTCTCCGTAACCGCCTTCGGCGCCATCCTCACCACACATCCACCACCAGCACCCTTGATGCTCTTCTCAATCTCCTTGATCGCCTTCTCCAACGCATGTATACCTACATTCTTCTCCAAACACTGACTCGTCAATACGTAGAGCGGCGGTGACACCAATTTGACTTTCACAGGGGCTTCTGGGATTTCCGAATTCAGGGCTTCCGCGGCGCGGAGGGCGTTTTTGACGGCATCTATACCTTCGTAAGAAAAACAGGTAACTTCGACGTCGGCGCGGACTTTGGTCGGTTGTGGGGTGAGGCGCTTCGAGATGTAGGATTGAAGTTCGGTCTTGACGACTTCGGAAGGAAAGGTCACTTCGGCCCAGACGTCTGGGTTTCTGTTGCTGCGTTAGCTTTCGAGGACGTGGGCTCGGTAAGGGGACGCCGTACGTTATTGAAAGCTTGAACGCGTCAACGGCATGTCCGTATTTCTTGTTCAGCGGCCACGCAATGTCTTGATATAGCGTCTCCATGGGTGTCTTTGTCTTCTCTGCCACATGCCGCATGATTGAAGCGACCATCTTGCCCTTATTGAAGCGCTCCTCGCACTTGACGATATCTTCTGCGGAGACCCGTCGTTTCGAAAGATCGATGTACCCTAGGTCCATCAGCCCCGCTCGTGTCACATGTATTTCACGCCACTGCATACCTTTCTCCTTGTCCACCCTCAACACGACGACAACCTCGTTCCTCCCCACCCGAATGAGTTTCTGTATACTCCTGATACGCCTCCTCGACAATTCGGATAGTAGGATCATGCCATCGATGTTGTCGTACTCCAATAGTTTGACGTATGCGCCCATCTCTGCAATCTACCCCCATGTGAGTCATGTCTTTTTACCTTAGATTGCCGTGGCGCCTTACTTGTTTGACCTGCGCACGCCCATTAGAAACATCTCGCCAGACATGCTCAGCGTGGCAGGCGTACATTGACCATCACAAACTCCTCGAGGTCGGGGTATTTGTTCTCATAGAAGCGGCAATTCGTTAATGACATGGCGGCGGTGGAGCCAAACTCTGATACTGGGAGGCGCCTGTAATCTTCTCTGATATGTTGGATAGAGCCGATCGCCAGTATTTTAGGACTTCCTTTCGGCGTTAGAATGGTACACTCGCTGACTTGAGTTGCTTGTGAGTCAAGGATAAGATTACGACATGTCACTTCTCCGGAGGAAAAGCCTTGGCAATATAAAAATTGTTGTAGGGCTGAATCCTGCATATGTCAAAAGCCAATCGGAAGTTTACTTTCTTCTTTCGGGGTGTCGCTTTACTTCTCATAAAACCCCTAATGGCATATAGAAACTCGAACGCTCTTGCTCCGTACTCAAACCATCACGCTGCTTCGTGTGTTGCTCAAGGACTAGAACAATTATGTTTTGCCGCGAGGATCAGGAATAACATTCAGTTTACTAGAGGTTAAATTACTTTAGAATTGAATTGACAATCCCCTTATTACGAGATCCTGATATCTTTCACTCATCAACGTAAACTATTCCACAACGCAGCCATCGCCGGAAAGTTTGGTGTCCCAAGTCCAGTCACTGGATCCCACCCCTTCTCTGTACCAAACCCGGTTGTGTTGCACCCAGGATTACTACCACGAACGACATCATTCAGGATTTCCGGATGAGCATACAACACTGGATTGATGAACCCAACTGTCCTCTTTTTCTGGGCCAGCCTCTGCCCATTGATCAACGAAATGACACCCGCCACCATGGGCGAGGAGCCCGACGTGCCAGAGAACGGCTGATTGGTCTCACCGGAGTATACGGAGTATTGATATCCATTGGCGCTGATGTCTGGATACCCCCGTGCCAGGCCGCTGTTGTTGTACAGTGATTGGCCGCCTGCACCAACGATTTGGGAGCCATGGTTGGAATGATATGCTTGCATGGTAGGAAGCTGCCAATCTGGGGCGGCGAAGACATTGCTGAAGCCCCCACCGGATATGATCGTGTCCAATGGTGCGACCTCTTGTACGCCCGGGGCGAATGGTGTGAACTTTGAGACTCTTGTGGCGCCTACAGCAGTTACGTAAGGGCAGGAGGCGGGGTAATTCACTTGAAAGAGGCCTGGGCTGGTCAAGCTGTTTTGGCCTGTTGAGGGATTTGTGCAGTTGTTGCCGACTCCGGCGTCACCCGATGCTGCCAACACCGTGACCCCCATCATACCTAGCTTCCCGAATTCATTGCATTGGCGCTGCAAATAGGCGGACGTGTGTCCCGTTTCGGCCTGTGTCCAGGATATGGAGATGACATCTGGGAAGTGGCTAGTGGCAGCAGAGCCGCATTGTTGCGGTGTCATCGTTGGATCTCCGCCGGCAGAGGTACAGTATGAACCGTCCAAAGCGTCGAGCAAGGTTTCGAAACTTCCGATTTCGTAAAGGGCAACTTCATTCGGATATACAATAGCCCATGAGATCTCAAAATCGCCGTTAGCTTCAAACAGATTCGCGGGCGTGTTCAGGTCTGCGTAGGGTAAACTTCCATTGATACTGATCGTTCTCGGGTGAGTTCCGCACGGTACGTCCGTGTATACAGAGAAGAAGTCGTCTAGATCTGTGGGGAACTGTGAGGCCGGAGCAAATTCCACGATACCAACAGGGATCCTTCCTTTGCTATCCATTTTCTGGATAGTAGAAGGGTCAGGGATGCCGTACAAGGCTCTGACGCATGCAGGCGTGACCCTATTGGCACAGTCTCCAAGGTATGTTTTTGGATCCCCAGCATTGGTACCCGGTGCACAGGTCGGACATGATCTAAAGGTTGGAGCATATCCGCATCCTCCTTTTCGGCCATTTTTGGGTGCAGATCTTGGCTCCTTCCGTTTCGTTCGGCGTTCAATGTTGGTGTCAAAATGTACCGTTGGTGTGATGAAATCGATATGCCCTCGCAGGACTTCCGGGACATGGTACTCTTTGCAGGCAGCTTTCAGACGTCCATCAGCTTTATTTACATGCACGAAATACTCTGTTCGAAGCAGTCGCTCAGCGTCCTTCGCTGTGATGTTGAGCTCAAGCCAGTTGTTACGATGGTGCAAAAGACGATCCACAGAAATGTCGTTGTGGATCAGCCATTCCTTGACTGCAGCCACTGTATCGTCGGAAGCAGCAAATGCATTTGCCACTTGCTCCGCGGTCCAGTGCTTTCCGTAGTCGGACGACTTAGGATGCGAGACCTTGTTGAGAAACTCTCCTGTTCGATGGAGATCTTGCTGAGCGAGACCGATACGCATAGGGATGAGGGTATCGCTGGGAAGTCTGTGTTGTCTTGTCCAGCCTCCATCTAAGCTTCGGCGTTCATGGAGGACGTATCGAGAGGTGGGGCTTCCTTGCACGGCATCCAAGACAAGAGCACAGGTGATGGAAAGATACGGGATCCGCATGTTGATGGATGCACGAAGTGAGAGGATGGTTCCGAAGAGCGAGGTTGTCTTCCTCTGGTGATGGTTGAATAGGAGTTGAAACGCAAAACGTTCTTCTGGAGGTATGTGACATTGTGTGGTCTGCAGAGAAAGGCCTTTCTTTTGTATCCTCCACAGTATTCAGATTGACTATGTTGAAAATTGTTTTAGTGTAGCAATGTTGAGAATATATAAAGACGAAACATGGGTCGCGATATGCGCTGGATTATCTCGTGCCGTGCCGTTATGGAGTTGCTACATTACGGTCACGAATGAGCCTCAGAGGCTCTTTTGGGACTGAGGGCCCGTATACGCTCGTAGAAATGTTCTGAGTCCCAGTTGGAGCCGCGCCTACGATGTCGCGTGTGTTATCTGATGCCAAAAGCAAAAGCGAGAAGGTACACGGGATACTCCACTCCATTTATAGATGCGCCGAGCTACCTCGTCCCGTCCCGTAAGGGAAATGACGCTGTACGGTCTCGAAGAGCCTCGAAGGTCTTGTTTGGGACGACTCGACGGCGCACGCTCAGATCCAAAGTCTTCATCTCGCATGGGAGAGGCGTGTAAGCCGGCCGTGTATATTATTAGGATCACAAGCCGAGGCGTGGAGTAAGGATGATTGCTGTTCGGGTGGTGTAGCGAAATGATGAAAGCGCCGTAAAACGACTGGTGTTCTGCCATAGCCACCACGGACAGGCGATCAGTCATTGGATTAAGTTGAATGAAGTAGAAGTTCCGGAAAGTGCTGAATTATCGAGATGACTAATGCCGAGCTCAAGAGAAGATCGAATATAAGGTTCCTTGGGGGAGGCGCCGAGTCGTCACACACCTTGAAAGGAAGATGACAGTAGCCTGAAAACGCTATCTCCCATGTATTTCCAAATCCAACGAGACCACATCCATGACCGTTGAGGAGATTTTTCCATACCAATGCAGGCCAGTAGTCTCCTTGTTCTAGAGGATGAGGGCACCGTATCCTAACAAGTATCGTGTCGAAAGCGATCATATTTACTTTTGTCAACTGCCTCCATGCTTCGTCTCGGTATGCTTGCCATCACCCCCGCCCAATCACCTTATATTAGGCGTTGATTGCGGCATGCCAATTTACTGGACCATGATAGCAATCAACAAGCAGAGGAGCGCAACCCAAGAGCCCACGATGCCCGCGTTCCTTACGTGGCGATAATATATCATCCACTGGTGACACAACTCGTCGTCATAACATGGCTCGTTGATTGTAGACTTTGAAGGCGCTTCCTACGTCACGGGCACCATTTCCCTAACATACACTTCTCCCTTCGACGTCGCTAAGACTTTCACGATCTTGCTTCTTCAGAAGTCCAATCAACGCAATTCCCACGGCGACAATCTCCAACACAGCTCCCTCGCCATTCTCTTTCATCCGTCGTCCAAGCTCAAAGGTCCCTGTCTTGGATATAGAAAGACCAATTCTCTTCAGTCCTGCCACAATATCTCCGTGCTGATCTTCACAAACCCAGCTTCCGCGACTCCAAAAGTCATCATTCTTCCATTTAAGTGTCCTCCCTGGCAACGCAACGCTCTTGTACCTTACTAATGTGTCCTTTTAACCATGGACCCATTAGCAGAGATGGCTATTGGTGGCTGATCGTAATCTCTATCCTGATGGCCCTGCCGTAGAGCTTGAGAACCCCTCGAATGCTCCACTTTTCTATCGACACTGAGCCACTGAAGACTCGGGGGTGGGGTGTAAAGCTGAACTTACCCCCACTGTTCCTCTTTTGTTCAAAGGTGAAGAGGATTGTCTCTTTGAAGGGTTTGTGGTTGCATAGAACTCATCGAGTTCTTCTACCGCGTCAGTATTTGTCGGACATGTGGTATAGCAGCGGGAGGTTGAATATGTTGCTGCTTGCGGTGGATGTTGCAAACTATGTTGTTCTACGCTGAGAGAAGTTTCATGCCGTCGATCTCTTGAGACTCGACCAGTATCGTGACCTTTCCATCGTCGACCGAATGACACCTCTTCCTGGGGAGGCTAAATTGGGGGCAAAGGGTTTCGATTATTCATGTTGCAGCAGCTCTGGATCGGCCATCGAGTGCAACATCTGCTTGCAATCAGTACTTTCGATGGCGGCAATAGGCAGATGCTTCCATCAGTCTGGTACACAGTCTGATCACCACACAACCTTATAGATAGCGACGTGATTGCAGCTGCCGAGAAATCATTGCCAATAGGAGAAATTCTGGTTGCCTAGTATGTTGTATTATACTAGTACCATACCACAGCGGCTCAATGCTGCGAGTCGTGGCAGAATCGGAGAGCCAAAAGGAATAATCTGGGTGTCTGGTAAAGCAGTTGGAAGCGACTTCCCCCCCGTCACCCCACCAGCCATAAGGGCTAATTAGTCAGCAAGCTGTTGTCTTGTAGCCATTGGCCATGTCAGATATATAAGGTAGATTCATCAGGCATCAGGCTTGCATCCTCCCGTCCCTACCCCAGAACGTGTCCTTGGGGTTTGGGTGTCTAGAGATGCACTCTAGAAATCTCTAGAGATGTGTGTGGAATCTGCCGAATGCAGTGAGCAAAGCATGCATCGTTTCAGGAGCCAAGCTACGCCCCGATTGGCTTTCCATTCGGAGCATACTGTCATCATGCATAGAATAGAACCCGGAACGCTGCTGGTTCTCAGCCGCATGAGTGTGGGGGCGGGCTGAACAATCGCTGGCGCAGATACAACATTCTGTATGCACCGCGTTTTCGAGACTCGGAATCACGCACATTAGGTTGGAGAACGAGACCCTCAAGATGAAGGCAAGACGAGCGTGCACCTATCTCCACGTGGAATAATTGGCTTTCATCGTGATGAGCCGATCTGAAGCGATCAATGGCTCGGAAGATTTCTCGAGGCGACACGTTGTTGACTTGAAGACACCACCGCCGCCACTATGGGAGACCGTGGAGGCTCGTGCCTTCATCGAAACCCAGCATCACGCAGACGGTAAAGCGCTTCTCCGTGAATGCGCATTGAATAGGGCCACACTGACTTGTATGCAGATTCGAGACTGAATCGCAGTCCTCCCCTTTGCAAACAAGCTGGATTCGCACAAGAGCAAGACCGGTGGGACATCTTGTGTCTACCGAAGCCCAGAAACAAGATCAGGACCGCACGTTCACTCGGCGACAAGGATACTACCGTTTTCATCAGCGAATTTGGAGAGCTTGCCTCCTTTAGTAAATATTTAGGGCTTGGGGCGCATGGAACCGTCCGTGTGGAACCCCCGATATTATTCCCGTGGTACAGAGAGGAGGAATTCGATGATATCCTGGACGGAACCGTCCCTGGTCTTGGCTTACGGCTCGAGGATCGTAAGACGTACAAAGATCACAGGGTGGACTACATTCATGATCGTTGGCCTCGAGTCTCCTATAAACTCAGTAAGTGTCAAGCTCAGTGAATGATTGCCAGCAAGGATTATTCAATCTTGCCTCGCCGCCATTTGCAAGGGAATTTCATGCAAACCAATCCTTCTGTATATGCTTATTATCATGACACCAGGGGACTTGGACATCAAGATTCAATTCGTTGTTCACCAAGGCATTGTCGCCCAGCAATATGTGGTCCTGAATGCAACTCAAGAGCCTAAAACGTGCGTCTTCAACCTCGACCTTGGATTTGGCGCCCAGCCGTCGACCTTGGAGGGCTACCCTCCACCATTCTTGCATCGTGATGTGTTTGCGACTGCAGGCGGCTATGCTGCCATGTTTTGGGCAGGAGATGACCAACATCAAGTCCAAATTGACGTCGGTCTTTTCCAAGACGGAAGACCGGTCAAACTCAGTCTTTCGAACCATAGGGCACAAGTAGCCGCAAGGACTCATGACCAAGATGTTGATTTACCGGAGGATGTCATGGAGTCAAAGACGTCGCCACATCACCTACATACTGTCAGACTTGATCCAGGTGTCGCTCAAGAGCTGACGGCCGTCTATCTCCTGACAAGACACAGATCCACAATAGCGCAAGACCAAGTTTTCGAGACTGGTCTTGACACGGAAGAAAATAGTAGGCTGGAAGGGAGTCAAGCTGCACTGGGAAGTGGAGCCGACGAGCCATATCTGACACGATCCGAAGGCGAACTTGATGAAATGCTCCCTATGGAGGGGCTTGAAAGTGACATCGTTTCTACAAAGCTGGATGGCACCATACACGGCGGATCGAGTGAGGACAAAAAGGCACAAAAAGCTTCGTTCTGGGCTTACGATGGCAAAGAATATCCGGACGACACGGTCAAACCCGACGTGCTGGCGGATCTTCGTGCCGAGTTGCCAAATACTCATTTCCTCTCTCCGGGTCCGCAATACATCGACGTCAGCATGTTCTTGAAGAATAATCACTATGGCAAATGGACCTTGAAGAGCACACCGACCAATCAATTGCTGCGTCGACATTTGCAACAGGTGCTTTCGGTCAACAGTTTGTCAGTTCCGCACGAGAACGGATCACGAAGCGGTATCGTTTTGTCCGATGCTCATATCATGTGCGATTCAGTCCCATCTTGGGGCAGTCTCTGGATGTTCCGCTTCTTGTTGTATATGTATATCTTTCTGGAACGACCGGGAGTGGTTGAGGACAGTCTTCGCGACCAATTGAAAAGTCAGATCAAGGACACATGTGAGAAACATCTCGACTGGACTTACGATATAGCACGACCACGTGACCGGGGGTGGGCTGGTACTTATCACCTTGACGGTTCTTACTCTAAACATAATGAATGTGACAGCTTCTATGGTGCCCTTCAGTTCATCAAGCTTTACGAGTTTCGGATGGTATTCGATGCCCCCAACCATCAATCCTTCGTGCTGCAAAAGCTCCGAAACCGACTTGGTCCTTGGTTTGAAAGTCTCGAGAAGCTTCGGGATACTAAATCTAAGTTGTGGTTCAGCCACTTGACTGACGTCAATGTTGCCTGGCTGGATCCTCAATACCGCCAAGATGAGATTGTTCAACTTCCCGTATACATTGTCACCCATCTCATGACTCTCTGGAAGGCAATGAGTCTCGTCTTTCAGCTTCTGGACGAGTCAACCAATGCGAAAACGATGTGCGAGCTAAACACTGTAAGAGCTTCGCTGCCGACTAAGTGGCAAACGAACTTTTCCCCTTCAAGGCTGAGGGCAAAGATCATGGACTATTTTACCTACGACTATCTCCCAGATCAGCGGGCGTCCGGCGGTCACAGGATGGAGGCTGCTACACAAAGTGGAGAAAATCATAGCAACAAAGGAGCCCTCGATTCAGTGAAAGACAAAGAGATATTCGACCTAGTGCGGAGGAAAAGGGTGCTCGCGATTTATTGGGCAGGGAATGAAAAGCCGAGACACCTCTGGCAGAGCTCGGCATCACCCATTTTCGAAGCCGTTGATGCTGGCTTCTTCAAAAGCGAGTCCTCAATGAGAATCTGGAAAAATACGCTTGAGGCTCAGCGGGTGCACCACGAGCTTTCGTGGGTGAAATTGACGCGATATGCTCTTGCGTTGTGGGCAGCCCAACACGGACAAAGCCTTGACGTGACCATGAATGCCGCGGAAATGCGCAAGAGAGTATGCAAGCGTCTACTAGAGTCCTGTTACTCGAACGGGACTTTCCCAAGCGAGATTGACCTTACCACCAAACAGCCCACAAGTAAATGGTGGAAGCCTGTTGATTCATCTGGAATTTTTCAAATCCCACTTCTCCTCTTTCAAGAGGAATTTAAGTGTTTAGACATGGCTCAGTATTGCTCTCTATGCTATCCCCAAAATCAAGGGTGACGCTGATGTGCGAACAGACTTGCCGCAGATCCAAACAACCGTAGTGACCTATCTCCTTCCCAAAATACAGTGCTAGATCGAGTCGGCGCCATGGTGAATGTATCCGCAAACTGCGACACACGAGATACCAATAAGCCCGAGGACGATCTTGACTTCGACGCAGAGGCAGTGGCAGAAGAGCGTTTGAGACTGCTTGTTTCATTCAAACAGTCTGCTCGTTCCATTAAAGTCGACCAAGCCAACATACAAGATCCGCCGGAATTTGAGCCAGATTGGCTTTTTCCTTATCCGGATTGTTTTGCTTCTGATGAGCCTACGCGCGGGGATGATGACCCATTCGACATCCACGAGCATGTCAAAAAGGGATTGGGCCAGTTGAAGCTACAAGTAGACAAGTATGCAGATCCTGCTTATGCATTCATATACCCGGCCATTGAGAAGTACCTCTCCATGATATCAGACAAGGAGAGTAGTTTCTCCTTCCCTCGTGTGTCCTTCGGAGACGCCCTTGTCCTTGACGTAGGTCAGGATAGTCGTTACACGGTTGAACCCCAAATCTTGTATTATTACATCCAGGACCATCTACATTATAAGAGGACTGTTAGCGAAGCGAAGAAGCGATTGACCATTATCCAATCTTGCCGTTCCGAGCAAGCTTCGCTACTATATCTGGGGTCCCCTGAGTCCGAAAAACTATCGACAGCTGGCTTTCTCATGAGACATAAGATGCGAGAAAATTTCATGAGAGATCATGCTCACAAGGAGGTGAATTTGTGGGTCACGGAACTGCACTTCAGCTTTTATAAGAAAGTAATCATCAACAACGAAAATCATAGTCCCAAGCCTTTGATTGAGGAAACTACCTTTGAAGAACCAGAAAAGTCGTCTGCATTCCCAGGAGAGCCAAGGACTTCTGCGAAAAGATTGCAGAAGGGTGCAATCGGGTGGCGTTTCTCTGGAGATCTCCACGACCGGTGGTGGACGGCCACCGTACTTGCTTTTGTGCCGGACAGGGCGGGAAACAAGGAATGGATTACCAGCGAGGATTTAACGATTCGTGGGAGATACCTTAGTCAGAGAAAGGTCATTGAGGCTCGCCTTTTCTCAAACATGATTAAGACTATAGAAGTGAGTACCAGGGAAATACTCAGAGACTTGGAGACTGTTCTGGATGAAGGACAAGGTGGTATCTATCAAGGCAGCACGGAACATCATGATCCTTTCAGTGAAAGCTTTGACCAAAGCTACTCTCGATCGAAGTTGTTCCTTCAGCTTTCCGATGTCTTGGGTCACCTTGATGACAGCTTCCAAGGCATTATGGATACCATTGAAAGCTACTCTGATAGAGAGAAGCAAAGACCAGTCCAGCCCCGATGGTCGCTCGAGGATGAAAGACAGCATCGCCCCGAACTCCGCAATTGGGACCAACAAGGCAGGAGGAACTTCGCTCTTCTACAATCACTCCGAAGCGAAGTAACCACCAAGAGGGGCCGAGCCCAGCATCTTCGTGAGAGCCTCCATGCAGATATGCAACTACGCGAGGCCCGACTACAGGCTCGGACCGCCGAGGACGTCCGGCTTTTCACCTATGTGACTATCATCTTCTTGCCGATAAGCTTTTCTGCGAGTTTGTTCAGCATGCAACAGGCGCCTGGTAGCAATGTCGTTGGGACTTTCGCCAAAGTCGCATTTGTTGCCCTTGTCATCACCTTGATACTACTTTTCAATGTGAAAACGATGAACAAGAACATGTGGAAATACATACACACGGGTCTCCGCAAACTTTCATATAACATGAGCGTGAGTAGCTGGAATTTCTGGAGAGAAACCCGGGAAGAGCTGGCGCAAGCCGAGAAACGCAACATTCAGCCTGATGAGCCTTCACAGATACAGAGGACGAGCAACTGGTGGTACTTTATCTTTTTTCTCGTCTTTCTTCTTTTGGAACTACCAGCAATTCGAGTTCTCTTGGCATACGATGCATTGTTTCCCACCACCGAACAGGACCCGAACCCACCCACACTCTTCAAGAAAGTCATCCGCGTACTCCTGGGGTTACTATTTTTCCCACTCTTCGCCTTTGTCTACACTGTTCTCTTCCTCCTTGGCAATATCATCGACCTTCTCTACCAACTGTACTCGTCACCGGGCGTGTACATGCGAAGTCGTCTTCACCGCATACAAGCTTCTACGGACCCCTCCAATGAAACACTGAGTCTACAGACTAGCAACGTAGAGTCTGAGGACATTAGGTGGGTAAATGAAGATAGCATGAGTTCCGCAGAGACAGCCGCAAGCCACGATGGTGGCCGGAATAAGGCATTCGCCGGCCTCGAGCAGCTCTCACTCAGCGCACAGAGAGAGCGATTTGGTACTAGGGTCGCCAGACTTACACATCCACCAAGACCATTCAGGTCTCCCCTGCCGGCGAGCGATATAGTCGGAGAGGCTGTCAGAGGGAAGAACGACGATCAGTTTTCTGAAAGAGAACGAGCAGAAAAGCCGTCCGCGATTGGAGAAGGTGGGCGCAGTACCGGAATGCAAGGGGGTCAGCCTTCAGCCGTAAGCTCTGGGACTCGGATTGGAAGGGTTCTAGGTAAGATAGGACGGAAGGGTTCACCGAAGGAGTTGCCAACAGCGAGGGCACTACCAGTATGAGGAGGTCTTCAGAAGCAGATGATGGAACCGCTCAATAATGTTATCAGCCGCTCTTGTACATGTAGTTGCGAAACCCCTTCACTATCGGCCCCGGATACCATACGTATAAGTTGTGCGACTTCAATCACCGGCAATGCTGAAAGAGGATGCAGGACAGAGAGGTGGATATGAAGTGAGTCTGGTTCAGCAGACATGCATGGTTTTACTTCTCTGAAAATCTTTATGAACAAGCCCTTGTTGAAACTACCTATCCCCTTCCCTGTGTGAGAGATCGCGCGAAAGCATCAGTCTCCTCACTCCATTCGAGGAGTCCTCGAGCACAGCTTGGTGAGCAGCAAAGAACGGAACAGCGACATCTGGTATCTTGTGCCAAGTGTTTCGCTGGGTGTTTTCATTCACGGGAAGCAGAACCGATCCATTCCTCCACTGCCTTATTGCCATAATAAAGCATATCACTTCCTCGAGTCCAAATACTCCAAAGAATCAGAATTCAATAACTGCTATACCTATCTTTCACAACTCTCCCCCTACACACCATCAACCAAACCCCAACACCCCCAAGCAAAAAGCAACCACTCTATCATACCTCCCCCCTCAACCCCTGCGCCCTCCTCGCAGCCGGAATTTGCGCCAAAACCCACCGCTGCTCCTCCATCGCCAAAGCCTTACCACAACACTCAACCTGCTTATCAATACTCTCACGAGCCCGCAACACTCTAACCTGCAACCCACGATCTTCCCGGCGATCACTCAATTTATCGAGTAGAACCACAGCGCATGAATAGCAGCATACGTCGCCTTTGGGCAGCCGTACTGGGTAATGGGATAGATTGTCCATAGTGCAGTATTGACCTGAGCATTTCTTGCAGAAGGAGAGGCGGGTGGGCATTGAGCGGAGGTCTATGAAGGTGGGGGCTTGGGCCATGATGTATGGATATGCGGTGGCTTTTTGGGGGGATAGATCGGAAGAAAGAAGGGTTTGGATCTGGCTGTTAGAAGAACTGCTGTAGGAGAAATGAGCCTGGTGGATGGAGACGACCAGGAGTGGAAGGCAGTATATATAACGACCAGGGTGAGGTTGGGATACAACAGCGTGCCGAACAATAGTCTTTGTACCCACAACAATCCCTTGAGCTATTCGAACTTCGAACAATGCCTACTGTCATACCTTACCACAAAAGATTCGATAAAGCATTCGAAGCAAAGAAGAAAAGCCATTGTGCGGTAACAATGACATCCTAAACGCCAGCCAAGGATCTCAATATTGCCATAGTGTAGCTTCCCTACGCTAAATGGTAGATCTGGACAGGAATCTTGCTCGCACTGCACCAGAACAAAGAATACTGTCATCACGAATGCTTCTGTATCTAAATCCCATGACAGATCTTCCTAAGATCCCTAGAGCCTCAAATCATCCTACCCGATAGCTCGCATGAGCAAAGCTACAAGATCGACAGCAATGCTACTGAGTTGACGAGTGGGGAATGCAGGTAGCGTAAGTCAGTCAGAGGCATAGAATTGAATACGTCTCGCGACTGAAGGTGGCGGTCGGTGCTGCTGTAGAAATATATGTTTCTGGAGACATGATTGTATTGGGGATAGAGTGAGACGGCGTAGGTAGCTAGACCTCTATTGGGAATTAGTAGTTTGCACTTTGAGTAGAGGTTTTGGGAATCACGATGGACTTAAGGGGAGTTTTTTGTTTTGTATATGGGTAGGAGTGGCTGGTTAGAAGGAGATATGGAGAGAAAATGTGGTTGCGTTGGATAAGTAAGTGCTGGAATTTGGATATTCTTGTGATTTTAGGAGGGAGATCTTGGTGGTTGTAGGGGGTTTGGATTGTAGAGTGTACTCTGAGACCATCTCGAATTGAGGAATTTTACTCTATAAGAGGTCTGATTGAGCAGCAAGGAAGTAGGAATTGACCAAGCACGTATATTAGTTTCTACCACTTAATATCTGAAGATCACCGATATCGACCATTAGATGCACGAGTCCGCAAACATTCACAACACAAAAACCTATACCCCTATCCATCCCCCTTCCCCCAACATCCCCAGTACCAACCTACTCTCAAGGCCTGCCCACCTGCTGACACGGAAAGCTCGGATGAAAGTTAATAAACTCCTCAATATCCGCAAACAGCCTCATCCCACAATGACACTTCTTATTCCAGCAATGCCCGGGCTCCTCCTCACTCAACGACAGCAAGAAAGACTCCGGATGCACAAAGACGCCGTCTTTGATCTCGGGATGTCGGACATTCGCGGTGTGAGCGCGTTGGTCTTTGAGGGCTAGGTTTGCGAGGGAGGTGGTGGCGGCGTCGATGGTGCGTTCGAGGTTGTCGCGGTGGGCGGCTCGACGGTGGGCGGTTGCGAGGGGGGTGAGGATTGAGGGCTCGGGGTTGGGGTGGGTGGTGGAGGCGGAGTGGGAGGTGTGTTTGGGGGTTATGGTGATGATTTTTGGGTCGGAGGTTGTGGTGTGGCGTTTTGTGTCACTATGGGGGCGCGATGATTGCTTGGTGTTGTTGCGAGGCATGTTGAGATGCTGTGGAGTGCTGATGTTGCTGTGTGGGGTTATCTGAGTCGTTCGTCTGGTGTGAGTCTTGGGTTGCTTGAGACTTCAGATGATTGGATTGTTCGAGTTGTGAGTGGTGGTGGAGAAGGAAAGGAAGGGAGGCTGAGAGGGGTTTATATAGATATCAGTGAATGTTGAAGGATGATGTCGATACAATGTGATGAAGGGAACTCGACCATAGTCTTTGTTGGCTTGTGGTCATCAAAAGGAGAATTATACGAAGAAGGGCAATATGAGATGATAGCCATTTCTCGAACAACAAGGGCAAATCAAAGAATTTGTTATTCCAGGACTTACTGACTGCAGCTTACCTTAGTATGATAGTCCTTTTGACTTTTCGGCATCATTGTTCAATCGCATGTCTGTTTCAACCGTCCTTTTCGATGGCTGTCAAAGAAAGTGGGTCGACCTAAGAAACTTGCCATTGAGCGTGCTGGTGTGTCAAAGGAACAAAGCTTGAAAATGCCCAGAGTTGCTTAGATGCAAGTTCGTAATGCACATGAGTTATCGATGCGTCGATCCAGGGTGGCTCAAACCACATTGAGTCACATACTCGAGTGAACCATTCTTGGTGTTAGTACTTCCATCACTCGGTAATATCTTGAGATCACACCGAACTTAGTGTAGCGAGTACCTGCACATTGCGCGCTGTTGCGAAGGTGGCCGGACTCTTCCTTCGTAGTCGTATATGAGGTCCATATTTTGCTCATTGCCGGGGCTTCCAGTTAAACATTTCGTTTTTCATTCGGCAAATTGTAAAAATACCACACTTTTCTAGAAAAATTGCATAATTACCACACCCAAATTATAAAAATACCATACTCTCAAGTTGGAGTACCAGAGGTACCCTAACCCTTGGGGGTAGGTAACCTGGGAAGTTATCCTTTAGCCTAATGCGCTGGGAGGCTGATGCTTAGGCGGCTGATGTGTGGGGGGCTAAAGTGCGGGGGGTTGATGTGCGGGGGGCTGATGTGCTAGGCGCTGATGTTACGGGGGCTGATGTGCGGGGGGCTAATGTGCGGGGGGTTGATGCCCCTAAGGATTAGGGGACCTCTGGTACTCTAACTTGAGAGTGTGGTATTTTTATAATTTGGGTGTGGTAATTATGCAATTTTTCTAGAAAAGTGTGGTATTTTTATAATTTACCGTTTTTCATTCCATTAATATTTAACGCACATAGCCTTAATTTATAGGCGTTTGCTGGCGTCTTTTTTGTTTTTCACTCCATAGACCACTTACTCCGTGGACAATCTCCCCGTCCGCGTAGACAGGAGCAGGAGCTGCTTGCCACACATGAGACTAGGTAGAAGGAGAATAGGTTGGGAAGCCTTTGCCAAGGGTGGAGGTATTTGGGTGGCCGCGGTTCTGGTACCCTGCTGTTAGCTGCAATGAATCTGCGCTGCATGATGGAGAGATGGGGCTCTTGTTGAGCCTCGAACGATGGGGCTTTATCGGATTGCGTTGTGATGATTCATGGTGGTTGAGGTGCAAAGGGGATGGTGGTATGAATTCGTCCTCGAAGTGTCGGCGCCAATTTTAGCTTGTTAAACTTTGGCGCTGAACGTATAAATTTCCACCCTAATTTTATATGTAAATTTATATAATAATCAGAGTGGGACTTCTATCATCATCGGCTCAGCTACGCAGAGTCGCCTTTTCTTCCACTTCCCATTTTCTCGTACCCGACTTCTACCGAAGAAGCTGGAGGACAAGGTAATACTTAAGGTAATACATATCTTAAGTGCACCACCAGCTATCCCTTAAGAGTTCCGCTGCCGTCGCTCTCTTCGCTGGGTCAAGATCTACCATCCGCCCGATAAATCTTTTGGTAGTGGTGTCGAGCTCCGGAAAGTCTTTCCAATGCGAGAATGGTTTGGCAGGGTTGCTCTCATTGAAGCTCCTATTAATATCGATCAAAGCAATGCACCATTGGTCGTCATTGATATGCTCTAACAACCCAATAGGGACCGGTCCGAAATAGGAAATCATCCGGTGAAGCACCTCCGCCTGCGGCTCTACCCCTTCCGGCAGCTGATCGAAACCGAAGATATGGATTCTAAGAATGGCGTGGATGACCTATAGACAAGAGTCAAGAGTCAAAGTAAAATTCGTGATCAAAGACGGGTAGAGGTCTCACTATGACTCCAAAAGAAAATATATCCGACGCTTTGCCGATGTGAATTCCGGTATGTGCTTCAGGACTACGCCACATGACGTTGCCAACCTGTGTACCGATAATGGCCTCACCCTCTTTCACTTTGGCTGCATTGTCCCAGTCCGCCACACTCACCTGTGTAATGTTCAACTCTTCGCTTGGACTGGCCGTATACATAAGTAAGATATTGTCAGACTTCAAATCTGCGAGAAGCTCCGTCTGCAGTTAGGCATTGCACCGATCTCAATGTATGGAATGGGACTGAAGCTTGCCTGTATGCACCCAGTCTTTGTCATGAAGCTCTTCAATTCCTCGTAGGATGTCGCGCAAAATCCGTTTGGTCTTATCGATAGGGAGAGCGGTGTGCCGTAAAAGGCTGAGGAGGTCTTCGGTAAAGTATGGGAAGATTAGGGTGGATTCGGCCTCATTTTCATCAACGTGTAGCCGAATGAAGTGACTGTCCGACAGTTCATTGCGTATCCTTCTTGCTTGCTCAATTGATCTGAAAAGACACGTTTCAGTACGTAATTGCAGCTGTTGTGACTGATTTTGGTCAGCGCTCTGAGCTCGGGAAGACTGCGGATCAGTTTGGTACCTCGCAAAGCTGACAGTGTTCGGAGAGTCTTTCCGGGACTTGAGAAACTTCTGAATTACATAGATAAAGCCATTTCGCCCCACGAGATGTTTTTGCAGAGACACCTTTCCTCCTGCGCTTTGTCTTAACATTGCAACGATTTAAAGTGACACGAAGGTTCGTTCTGCTTCTCAAGCTGAGGGACGACTCAGGTGGCAAGCTGAGGAGTTCACCCCCTTCTAGTCCACACTTACTTCTGGTCTACACCCTCGCTTTCAATAGTATTTCACTTCAATTACTTGCTTTTACTAAAAGTTTTATAAAAAGTCTTAGGTTAAATAGTCCTAAAAGTAAGAATAATTATAAAGTTAGCTTAGTTAAGAAAAAAGTAAATGTTATTAGACTTTAAAGTATCTTCTATAAATAATATAATAATTATAAAAGATATATATATATATAAACTAAGTATAATATATTACTTAGTATTAATAACTAATATATATCTATAAATATATAAGTAAGAATTAGACTAACTACTTTAAGTTAGTACTTTAGACTTAAATTAGATTCTTAATCTAAGTTATATTATATATTATTAATATTATTATAATTATCTAGCTAATCCTTAATAAGTAAATAAGGAAATATAAAAAGTTAATATTTATCCTTATAAAATTAAGGAGGCTATTAGATTTATAATTAATAAATAGTCTATCTTTAATCTAGAGATAAATCTAGAAAACTCTTAGATTATATTATAAATATATTAGAAGTATAGTATCTTAGTTATACCTTAGGAATTTTAAGTTAATACTATACTTAATTAGTATTAAAAGTCTAAAACTTAGTATTAAAATCTAATTTAATAGTTAGTCTAATTATATTATACTTAAATTATATATATATATCTTATACTAGTAATATTATTTAATACCTAGTAGGCTAGTCTACTTAAGCTTACCTCTAGACTAACCGCGTCGATTCTATTTAGAACTGAATTCATAATTATTATGTAACGCTAAACCTATACAGGGTATAAGCTAGCTGTAAGTAGTTTAGCGAGTCGGGTTAATACCTAAAAGTAGTACTAAGTACCGAAAAAACGGTTAGTCTACTTACCTCTAGAGGCTTAGTAGCTATAAGATAAGATATAGCTTTATACTTTAAGGGTAGAAGGGTATTTTTTATAATCTTCTTATAAGTCTATTAGGAAGGCCTAAAACTTAAAATATTACTTACTAAAGGTACTTTATAGTATTATATCTTTAAGTTAGTATTTAGTAATCTCGTAGTACTAAAATCTATTAGGAGGATTTTAAAATTTAAAAATCTCCTAAGAGAGGGATCTCGTTAGATTTGCCGCTAATAACTAAGTAGTATTATACCGTTTCAGGGTCTATAGCGTAATACGGGGGTATAGGCGTATAGAGTATTACTAACTAGCATGTACTACGTACTACGTACTACGTATATACGTAGACTACTTAGCCTACCTGTAATACCCCCGCGTAGAATTTAGCTAAATCGTCCGAATCTAATATTAGGAAAAAGAAAGCGTGAATGTATAGTATAGTATCTAGATCCCGACGTAAGGTCTTAGCGCTTTCTACGCTTTATAAGGATAAAAATCTTCTAATAAGACTCGTTAGCTTAAGAGGCTCCGAGGAGAATTTCTAGAATACGGGATTTTAGAATATAGGAGACTACGTAATTACGAGCTACTAATTAGAAAATAGTTAGACTACTATAATATTACTAGGCACGGAGTATTTCTTACTAGGATCCTACTCGTATTCTTATTAATTATAAAGGCTAATAGGAGTCTTACAGAAAACCCTAGCAAATTAAAATTAGTAGCGTCCTATTTAAATACTAATATTAAGTAGAAGAATTTACCCCCTTCTAGTTTAAACTTACTTCTAGTCTACGCCCTCCTATTTTATAACGACTAACTTTCTTATTTCAGTTTCGCTATAAGTATTATAGAAAATTATAGACTAAATAGTTCTTATACTAAAATATTTTATAGAATTAGCCTGGTTAAGTATTTATAGCAGCTCCCGTTAGTAGGCCTGAGAGTACCCTGGAGCTAGGTCCGGGAGTCCGGAGTTTTAAAGGCTCCAGGCCGCTAGCCCCTTAGGGCTGGACTAGAAGTAAGTTTAGACCAGAAGGGGTTGAATTCTTCTATACCTTACGTAAGTACTTATTGTTCCACTAACATTACAGAACCAGGAACATAACAATAGTACGATTGACACCTTTATATTCCTTTCCCTTCAGCCTGGAACAAGAGGCTGCTTTGCCGCTTGCTTTGAGCTGCGTTCGAAGTCAAACCATCTACTTCGACAATTTGATTTCCAAGCAGTGGACGAGAGCTGAGACGGGAGGACCGAAAGACACGCAAATCTTGGTGTAGACCGTCATTATTGAAGGAGTCAAAAGCAAAGTCTGATGAAGGCGTTCCCACTTCCTCACAACGGTTGGATCTTTCTTAGTGGTAACTTCAGTCACTCTTGCTAGACAAAGAAAGGCCTCTCAAGTGCGTGTCTTTTTCGCGATGTACGCTGAAAATAGGATTATCAGCTGGAAAGTATTCCATTTTATTGACCTCAGTAACAACAGAACCAATTGAAAATACATCGCATCTCGTTGAGAAAAATGGCCAAGTCGCAGGTCTCGCTAGCTTCCCACTTACAACATCATTCTCGAAAGCTCTCGAACAACGCGGTCAATCTTTGACTTACTCATAGTATCTCTCCGGTTGCTTGCCTTCCCTCACAGCTGCCGCCACTCGCAAGTCTTCTCTGATGTTCTCGAGCTCTGCGGCTTCCTCCAGGCGCCTTCGCCGCTCATCCATCCTCCGCCGCCTTTCCGCCAATCGGTTATCAAATGACTGCGTACTCCCATCCGGCCTTACGGGACTCGGAGGTGTCGTAATGGCCTCAGCTGTACCAGGCTCGGGATCTGTATAAGATATCAATGGAGGAGGCGTTCGCAAAGTGGACGGTATAGGATGGGATGCATCTGGAGCATATCGGGAGCTGGACGAAGCCCCATATCCGCTGAGTTGGCTACGGGTCTGTGGATTGACGGGATGCGAACGGCTTGTTTGCACACGCTGTGGCTGCATTGAGGGACGTTGTTCGAAACCTAGATGGGAAATTACGTTGGCCAAGGTTTCGTCGTCTAAGGCATCAGGATGATGTTGCGCATGTGGGAATGCGTCAATATTGCCACTGAAGGCCTTCTCTCGCTCAGTGACAAGAAAGCGCTCTAGATCCTCGTCGCTGAGATGATCCGCCGAAGGAGTATCTTGAATTAGATCACGCCATCCGCCTTCGTAGATTTCCTCTCGCTGCTTCGCGAGAAGACCCTCCAAGGCATCGTCATCCAGAGCACCGGGAACGGGGGTTCTGATACCTTCCTTTAGCATATGTGGTGGAGGGTTTGCCAGCAAACGAGCAAGGCCCTCATCGTCAAGCGCATCGCCATGGTGTGGATCTCGCTCGTGAGAAGCTACTACTGGATTGATTAATTCTGGAGGCGCATTAACAAGCGAGCGAGCAAGAATTTCGCTGTCAAGCGCATCAGTTTCCGAGGCCCTAGATGCTGCCGCGTGGACTGTGAGCCTCTCCGTCTGTAGATGAATCAGGTCCGGGCCTCGGTCTTCCAACCTTCGCACGTGGTCGTCAAGGGATCCAACACGATCGTCGCGCCTGGGACTAGGATTGCGGTACAAAGAGTCGTCCGAATATTCACTGTCAGGGCTCTCAGAACGAATGAGATGTGTTTCGCTATGAAGACGAGCAGTCTGATTCGTGCCGCCTTCTTCATAAGCGTCAGCAAGCTAGGGGACGAAATCTGGACGTGATACTTACGGCGCGCAGCATATACCTCGTCGTACCTAGCCTGTTCACGACGTTCTGCGTCTGATTCATGAACATATTCCTCGAATGTCTTGTCTTGCGACTCTGGCTTCTGATACCACATTCCATGGGCAGCCCAGTACTCACGGTCTGGCAAGCTGTTGAGAAAGTCTCCAATCTCCCCAGTATCATGGTGTGGGCGACCACTGTTGCGTTCAAAGGTTTGATCCGCCATGAGTGAGAAATTTGGGGAGCTCCTATCGTATCTTATCAACTTGGAGGGGCAAGAATCGACGTGGACGGCTGAATGACCGAACAACTCCGGAACAATAATGCAGACCGAAAGCGATCAGAAAGCTTTCTGTGTAATCGCACTTCACGCTTATATCATAAGGGACAGTGTGTTTAAGCTTGGATTCCTCGTACTAGAAGTGAGGGTGAGGATTGAGAACGGTGAATGGTGCTCGATGATTCAAAAATAGTTGCGGGCGAGGCAACTTACGGAAAGACAATATCGATCTTTGCCTCGCGTTGTCGCCATCATCATCTTGGACTTTGGAAAGATCCTATCAACGATAATGCGGAGAGTTGTCTAGAGCTTCAGGGTGGTACAGTCTCAAGGCAACGTCCATTCACACTTCCTCGTCTATTAATCTCCGACACTCCTATTATTGAAAGTGTCAATGATCTAATCTCAACTCTAGGCCATCATTGCACGCTTGTGGTAAAGACTGTCCACGCTCTCGACTTTCACACCTCTAATTTGACCCCTCAAACTTTGATCGTCAGACTCTTCCTCTCCATATTGTCTCCCGACATCCTGACCGCTACCATATTCACGGCAAGCCTGACCTGACTGACGGCTGGGACCGATAGGGATTGAGTGGGAGAGGGCCACGACACCGGTCGCTCAAGTTACGGGTGCGCGGACCTGAATGCTAGCAACCGCAGTCAGCAAAATATCGACTTGATTACTATTGAGGTGCGCAAGCTACCTGCGAGTGAAGACGGTGGCCTTCAGAGTTGAGATTCCGATATCAACGGAAATCCAATTAGTCTCCATGAGCATTTGCTCTTGGTCACAGCCATCGATGGACCTGTCGAAGTCGGATACCCGGAATTAAAAGACGCAATTCGTGAGGCCCGTCTCAAACGCGGATTTCATGATGTGGTCATCCAAGGCTCTAGGAGTCGCTTAATGTGGTCCGTCGAGGCTGTAAGACCGACATACTCATGGCTAAGTCTTCTACACCCTTCTGTATCATGTTTGCGAGCACTTAAGGCGTCCTCAACCGAGCGAAGTAGAAAAACGAAGCCCTATTGATTTGGGTTGATGTTTGAGCTAATGTAAGTGTCTTGCAGACGAGCAAAATCATCCTCGCTCAACTATTGCGAGTATTCTATAAGTCGAGCTCAGACCTGGTAAGCCTGAGGGCAACAGGGAGTATTTGAGGCGGTATGATCGTCTTGATATATTAGGAGGCTTTGAAAAGACGATAGAGTCACGGAATAGATCGTTATGTGAGCGCAAAGTTTACGTGGCTCAAGAAGATGGATTGAAGAGCGGTGGATGCCTTACCAACGGGAAGCATGGTTATTAGCCCCAGCCCTCTGCTATTTGCTACGGTTGCCACATGATCAGCGACAGTCAAGATTTCTCCAATTGCCTTGGGGTTGCCTTACTAGAGTAAGAGGCGACTACTAGAGTTACACAATTTCTATGATTAGACAGGTTTTGCAGTAAGATTATTCAACGTTTATTTGATAATTTACACGGGTCTAGCCGTACGCTAACCCTAATCTAAATTTACCTAAATATAAGCTATTACTACTTAGCCCTACCTATCTAGGATTTACTTATAAAACCCCTTTTAGTAATTATCTATTTATTTATATTATTAATAATAATATATTATAAATATTAATTCTAATAAAGAACTTATATATATAGCTACTCTAGCCCTCTTTATCCTTAGTTTATATTATATTAGCTAAGTTTTATACTACGCCTATATCCTACTAGTTAAGTATTAGAGTAAGGAGTAGAGTCTTAATAATTTCCTACTTATATAAATAAGGTAGATCTTTAAATTTATTAAGAATAAAATATATTAATTACTTACTTATTTTAACCTTAAAAGTATTAACTAGTAATATAATTATTAACCTAGCTTAAAGCTTACTTTATATCTTATTCTAATTAAATTCTTATATCTATATCTTTTATATAAGTTATTAATAATATTTAGCTAGTCTCCCTCCTTTATTTTTATTATAATTAATAATATCTTTAAGTACTTATATAATTACTATAATCCTATTTTATACTAGTATCTTATTCTTAAATATAATAGAATCTAGAGGTATATAAGGGTAATTAAATATATAAATAAAATATATAAGAGGTTTATAATTTAAGGGTTTATTAATAGAATATTTTAGTACTTTTATTAATTAAAGGAAGACTAAAGGTTCTTCTACTTTATATATAAAAAGGTATATAATATAATATAATTAGGGGTAATATACCTAGATAATCTAATTAATATATTATATAACCTATTTAAGGGAAAGGTAAATAACTTAATAATATTATAAACTTCTAATATATAAGACTAATTATATTAAGTATTTTAAGGGTAGTAAGTTTTAGATCTATTTAATAATAAAGCTTATAAGTATATAGAATTTATTATATTATTATATATAAGCTACTTAAATATATAAAAGAGAAAGTTTAATAAAAGAATAATTAATATATAAATTATTATTAAGTATAGTTTTAGGATAATATAAATACTTTAAGTAATAAATACCTTTAAGTATAAAATAAAATTAAGGTTAATACTTATTAATAATATCTATTAAATAGTAGTATTATTAATAAACTATTTTATTTATTTATAAGGCTAAAATATAATATCTAGTTAATTTAAAATAAGGCCTTTAATAATCTATTAATATTTATTAGTAATTAACTCTACTTAATAATTACTTAGATATATTTCTTTATATTAAGCCTTATAATATAATTAAAGGGATTATAAGCTTATAATCTATATATAATTACCTAACTTTAATATTATAATACTATTAGTTTATAAACTATATTATTAATTAAGAGCTTATTATTAAATTTAAGTTATAAAGAAGCTTATAAAGCTAAGTTATAAATTAGCCTAAATTTATAATATATATAAGAAATATAAAAAACCTACCCTTATTAAGTAATATAACTTATTTATATAATTATTATAAAATAGTAAGTATCTTATAAGGCCTTATTTCTTTATTCTTACCTAAAGCTTCTACTTCTATATTCTATTTAGTTTTTCTACTTCTTATTCTAAAATATCTTAATTTTAAGTTACTTAAATATTAGGGGTTTATATTAATAGTTTTTTATTATTTTATATTATTTTATATATTAGAGTTATAAAATATACCTAAGTATTATATCTACTAGTCTTATAATATTCCTATTATATATTATTAACTCTATCTTTATTAAACTCCTTATTAACTTTTATATAAAAATCCTTTATAATATTTCTCTTTCACTTACTATTATTATTATTACTTTTAGAGTCTCTATTATTACTTACTTAATTTATATCCTTAATATTATTAAGCCTATTAATATATAATTATATTATACTTATAACCTTTTTATTAGATATCTAGGGATAGCTTAGTATATTATTATTTATAAGGATAGTAAGACTAATCTTATTAATAATATTTTCTAGTATTTTTTATATTTATTCTATCTCTTTACTTAGGTACTATTAATATAAAACTTAATTTATATAAAGTATTTAAATAAGGTCCTCTTAAGCCCTTATTTACTTTTATAATAGAGTTATAAAGGCTTATAACTCTTTATAAAGTATATTTAATATATTATAAGTTTATTATATTCCTTTAATTAAATATTTAAGTTTTATATTAATATTAAGTTACTATTTATAAATAAGTTTTAATTTTTTAATTAAAACTAGGTCTTAAGTACTAGTTATTATAAATATATTAATATTAATAAATAAAGGGGCTTAAATACTACTTATTAATATAGGCCTATTAATACTTATAAGTATTATTATTAAAGTTATTATATAATAAGATTTAAAGAATTTTAAACTTTATTTTATAAAATTAATTAAAATAGTAGTTATATCTTAAGTTAAATAAGACCTTTATATTTATTTAAGTCTTTACTTATCCTTTTATAACTTTATCCCCTTATTGTTTTTTTATTTTATTATTATAATTATTATAATTAATAAATAATACTATTAATAGAATTAACTTTATCCTTAAGATTACTCTAAATATTAATACTACTCTAGTAGTTAATATTACTCTAATATTAAAGACTTAAGCTTTATTACTTATAAGGGGAACCTTTTAATATAATACTTATATTAGAGGGTAATAATAATATTATTATAAATAAGAGTAAAATAAATAAGGCTTTTAAAGAGGAGTCTTATTTATTATTTTCTTTATAAGAAGGAATTTTATTAAAATTAATATTCTCTATTTCCCTTTTAACCTTTTTACCTTAATAAGTAGAGAGTATATCTTATTTAATATTATAATCTTATATTTTCTCCTTTTTATCTTTTTTTTATCTTTTTTTTTCTAGTTTAAACTTTATTAATTATTAATTACTATTAATCTAGTATTTATATAAGGTTATTATTAGTTATTATATACCTAGATCTCCTATTATATTCCTTTTTATACTTATATTATTTAAGTAGTATTACTACCTTTTATTAATAATTATTTTAAGAGTAAGAATAGTAGATATATATTTTAAAGTCCTATTATATATCCTTTTATTATAAATTTGTATTAAAAAGTTTATATATACCTACTTTAATAAGTATATAATTAATAAATATATTATTAGGCTATTATTCTAATATCTTTTATAGTTAATCTATTACTTACCTATATTTATATCTATTCTATCCCTCTTATAACCTTCCTCTACTATTATTAATAGTTATTTTATACCTCCTAGGTATACTTTAAAGTCTTCTAAGGATATCTTAGGTACTAGTACCTTTATTATTACTATTACTAGTACGCTAGATCCTCCTTTTATATCCTTATAACTAAAGATCTTAATATAATATAATAAATATATAATTATTATATATTTATATAATTAGTAGGAAGATATTATTACTAGCCTTTATATAAATATACCTCTTATACCTTAGGAACCTCTTAATAATAATAATATCCTTCCCTTATATTCCTTTTAACCTACTTTATAGAAGTCCCCTTATAAAGAGAAAGGTTATAAGAAAGCTAGACTATATAATATAAAGCTATTATAGTATTTAGGGAGGTATAAGAGAAAAGGGACTAGGAGCTTAGATATCTTATAATTAGATAGTTATAATAAGAAGTATAGGAGAGGTAGATAAAAGGGATAAAGTATATATAAAGGAATACTTCTTAATATTAAGGAAATAATAATATTTATTAATTATATACTTATTAAAGTAGGTATATATAAACTTTTTAATATAAATTTATAATAAAAGGATATATAATAGGACTTTAAAATATATATCTATTATTCCTACTCTTAAAATAATTATTAATAAAAGGTAGTAATACTACTTAGATAATATAAGTATAAAAAGGAATATAATAGGAGATCTAGGTATATAATAACTAATAATAACCTTATATAAGTACTAGATTAATAGTAATTAATAACTAATAAAGTTTAAGCTAGAAAATATAAAAAGAAGTAAGATATAAAAAATAAAAAGGAGAAAATATAAGATTATAATATTAAATAAGATATACTCTCTACTTATTAAGGTAAAAAGGTTATAAAGGAAATAGAGAATATTAATTTTAATAAAATTCCTTCTTATAAAGAAAATAATAAATAAGACTCCTCCTTAAAAGGCTTATTTATTTTATTCTTATTTATAATAATATTATTATTACCTTCTTATATAAATATTATATTAAAAGGTTCCCCTTATTAGTAGTAAAGCCTAAGTCTTTAATATTAAAGTAATACTAGCTATTAAAGTAATATTAATATTAAGAGTAATTTTAAAGATAAAGTTAACTCTATTAATAATACTATCTATTAACTATAATAATTATAATAATAAAATAAAAAAAAGAATAAAGGGATAAAGTTATAAAAAGATAGGTAAAGACCTAAATATATATAAAGGTCTTATCTAACTTAAGATATAACTACTATTTTAATTAATTTTATAAAATAAAGTTTAAAATTCTTTAAATCTTATAATATAATAACTTTAATAATAATACTTATAAGTATTAATAGGCTTATATTAATAAGTAGTACTTAGGCCCCTCTATTTATTAATATTAATATATTTATAATAACTAGTACTTAAGACCTAGCTTTAATTAAGAAGCTAGAAATTATTTATAAGTAATAACTTAATATTAATATAAAACTTAAATATTTAATTAAAGGAATATAATAGACTTATAATATATTAAATATACTTTATAAGGAGTTATAAGCCTTTATAACTTTATTATAAAAGTAAGTAAGGGCTTAAAAGGACCTTATTTAAATACTTTATATAAATCAAGTCTTATATTAATAATATATAAATAAAGAGATAGAATAAATATAAAAAATATTAGAAAATAAGATTAATAAGATTAATCTTATTATCCTTATAAATAATAATATACTAAGCTATTCCTAAATATCTAATAAAAAGGTTATAAGTATAATATAATTATATATTAATAAGCTTAATAGTATTAAGGATATAAATTAAATAAGTAATAATAATAATAGTAAGTAAAGGAGAAATATTATAAAGGATTTTTATATAGAAGTTAATAAAGAGCTTAGTAAAGACGGGGTTAATAATATATAATAGGAATATTATAAGACTAATAGATATAATACTTAAGTATATTTTATAACTCTAATATATAAAATAATATAGAATAATAAAATAACTAATAGTATAAACCCCTAATATTTAGGTAACTTAGAATTAGAATATTTTAGAATAAGAAGTAGAAAAACTAAATAGAATATAAAAGTAGAAACTTTAAGTAAGAATAAAGAAATAAGGCTTTATAAGATACTTACTATTTTATAATAATTCTATAAATAGTTTATATTACTTAAAAAGGGTAGGTTTCTTATATTTCTTATATATATTATAGATTTAAGCTAATTTATAACTTAGCTTTATAAGCTTCTTTATAATCTTAAAAATAATAATAAGCTCTTTATTAATAATATAATCTATAAACTAATAGTATTATAATATTAGAGTTAGGTAATTATATATAGATTATAAGCTTATAATCCCTTTAATTATATTATAAGGCTTTATATAAAGAAATATACCTAAGTAATTATTAGGCGGAGTTAATTACTAATAAATATTAATAGATTATTAAAAGCCTTATTCTAAATTAACTAGATACTATATTTTAGCCTTATAAACAGGTAAAATAATTTATTAATAGTACTACTACCTAATAGATATTATTAATAGGTATTAGCCCTAATTTTATTTTATACTTAAAGGTATTTATTACTTAAAGTATTTATATTATTCTAAAACTATACTTAATAGTAATTTATATACTAGTTATTCTTCTATTAAACTTTCTCTTCTATATATTTAAGTAGCTTATATATAATAATATAATAAACTTTATATACCTATAAGCTTTATTATTAAATAGATCTAGAACTTACTACCCCTAGAATACTTAATATAGCTAGTCTTATATATTAGAAGTTTATAGTATTATTAGGTTATTTACCTTTCCCTTAAATAGGTTATATAATATACTAATTAGACTATCTAGGTATATTACCCCTAATTATACTATATTATATACCTTTTTATATATAAAGTAGAAGAACCTCCAGTCTTCCTTTAATTAATAGAAGTATTAAAATATTTTATTAATAAACCCTTAAATTATAGACCTCCTATATATTTTACCTATATATTTAATTACCCTTATATACCTCTAGATCCTATTATATTTAAAAATAGGATATTAGTATAAGATAGGATTATAATAATTATATAAGTACTTAAGGATATTATTAATTATAATAGAAATAAAGGAGGAAGACTAGTTAAATATTATTAATAACTTATATAAAGGATATAAGTATAAGTATTTTATTAGAATAAGATATAAAGTAAGCTTTAAGCTAGGCTAATAATTATATTACTAGTTAATACTTTTAAGGTTAAAATAAGTAAGTAATTAATATATCTTATCCTTAGTAAGTCTAAATATCTACCTTATTTACTTAGGTAGGAAATTATTAAGACTCTACTCCTTACTTTAATATTTAATTAGTAGGATATAAGTATAATATAGGACTTAGCTAATATAATATAGACTAAGGATAAGGAGGGCTAGAGTAGCTATATATATAAGTTCTTTATTAGAATTAATATTTATAATACATCGTTATTAATAATACAGATAAATAGATAATTACTAAAAGAGGTTTTATAAGTAAATCCTAGATAGGTAGGGCTAAGTAGTAATAGTTTATATTTAGGTAAATCTAGATTAGGGTTAATATATAACTAGACCTATATAAATTATTAAATAAATATTAAATAATCTTACTATAAAACCTATCTATTATAAGACCTCTCTTATATTATTAAATTTATCTCCTTTAATATATTCCTTATCTAGTATTAATAGTAAAATATTATTATACTTAAAAAGAGGAGTATTTATAGTATAATAAGTATCTTATCTTAAAATTACTTTTTCTTTTTTAAAAAAAACTAATAATCTTCTTACTATAATTAAATAAGTTCTACTACCTATTTAGAACTACTTACTAGCTTAATAAGAGAGTTATTTTTTATTATTCTACCTTATTAGTTAGTTTATAAGTATCCTAGTTACCCCTTTAAAATTAGTAGAAAAAGTAAGGAACTTTAAAGTCCTAATTTTTTATATTCTACTTATATATATACCTATTCTTTATAATATTTTCTACTTAAATAAAGTTATATAGCTTATATTTAACTATTTAATACTTTAAGAATAATTGAAATTAGTTTATTAATATAAAAGAAATATTAGAATAAGTTAATTTACCTACTAAATTCTATATACTTATAGCTAGAATATAGATTATAAATAATAAAACTACTATTATTACTTATAAATTACTTATTCTATAATAATATTTATTAATATATCTAATATTATTAAATAGGAGGAAATATCTATCTTATTACTAGATATATAATACTATTAAAATAATCTATATTAGTCTATTAGTATACTAGAAAATACCTCTAAAAATTTAAGATTTTTACTTAGGAAAAGTATACTTAAAAGTATAATTCTTTTATTTATTAGTAAGTAATAATAGTTATAAGGTAAATTCAAGTCTAAATATAATAAATATATATATAAGCTATTATAAATACTAAGACCCTCCTTAAGTATTATAGGGGTTAAAGTATAAATATTAGTAAAGATATTAATTTTAGATTAAGGAATTATTTATAATAGTTACCTAGTACTAGAGTATTAATAAATAGTTATTAGGCCTACTTATATTATAACTCTATTATAATATTACTATTTAGGACTAATAGGGTATAACTAAGTATATTATTATTAAATAACTTATTATATTAGTTATTATTAGGAAAAGACGTTATTATTATTAAGATAGAAGTATTAAAAGATTAATACTATCTACTAAATACCTAACTAACTACGGGATATCTAGTATAATAATATTCTATTTAATTAATAACTTCTACGCTACTAGACTATTTAATATAATTCTTAAATTATTATACCCCTTATATTATAAGATATCTTTTATACTCTTATAATAACTATTAATAGTTATACTAGATTTATTATATTAATATAGAGGAATCTATTAGATATAGGAGTTTATATAGCCTAGTATTTAACCGGCCCTCTAAAGTTTAACTAGCGGTATGTAATAAATAAATAGCAGAATAGCTTATTTTTATTATTAGAAAGTCTAATATTATAGTTTAATATAAAGATATAACTATATAATTAAGTATAGTATTAGGCCGTTTTTATACTTCTAATATTATAATTAGTATTCTTATAAGCTACTAAGTAGCTATTAATAAGATCTAGGTATTAATAATAAGTTATAACTAATATATTAGGGGTAGTCTACTTATTATCTAATAGTACCTACTTATATATAACGTTTTTTATTATTTAGCTAGATATATATTTAGGAGTTTTAAGCCTAATAATATAGAGGTTTCTCTATCTTATTACTTATAATAGAGTTATATATAGCTAATTATAACTAAAAGTAGGCCTAGTTTATAAGTTAATACCTACGTACTTTATTAATTAGCCTTATAATTTATTAATAGTTATAATAAATACTAGTTAGATAGGGTACTACTTATAAATAAATGGGGTAGGAATCCGCCTATTATTTTCTTTAGATTATAATAGCGTCTTAAATAGTATTACCTTCTTACTATTATAGGTACTACTTATAATCTCCCCCTTAAAGATATACTTATTATATCTTATTACTTATAATTAGGTCCTATTATATAGATATAGTAGATTAAGGTTCCTTAGTAGTATAACTAGTACGCCTAGCTTAATATATAACTTATAAAATAGTAGGGAGGGTTTATAAAACCTATAAAAGTACTTAAAGGGGAAGAGTTTATTATCTTCTTTTAATATAATATAATTAATACTCTAGTATATTATTATATTACTAGAGATATATAATATTATCTTAGTATTAATACTAGTAATATCTTTATTAGTAATAGTAAGAATAGCCCGTTCTAATAGATAAACCCTTTAAGAGATATTTATCCTAATATTAGTATAGATATTCTTAACTAAATTATTAATAGTATTTCTAGGGGTATAACTATATTTCTAATATAATACGTCTTTATTAGTAGTAGGGCTTCTCTAGATATTAATATTATTATTAATAGTAAGGAGATTACTTATAAATAGTCCTATTTTATAATATATAGTATTTATTAGGTTAGGATTATTAAGTTACTTATTAATAATAAGATTTAAATATATAACTTTATTCTAGAAATAGGCCTTCTAAAGATACGCCTTAATAACCTAGCTACTAGATCCTCCTAGAATAACTAGGAGTATTTATTAGAAGTCCCTATAAAAGTAGACTACCTTACCCCTAAAATAAGCCTAGTTATTATTATAAATATCCTAAAAGCTATAATTAATAGCTTTTATATTATATTAACTCTATATAAGAGATCTATCTTAAAAGATAATATAAGCTTACTTAATTAGCTTAGTAAGATTAGTCCCCTTTTTAATCCTATATAAAGAGGTAGTATTAGAGTCTAGGGGTATCTTAAATTATAAGTAAGCTATTTAACCTCCCTATAATAGTATTAATATAATACTAGAAGACGCTACTACTAGAGTAACCTTTTACTAGGAATATAGCCTTTTTATAATAGTGTTTTAAACTATTATCTTACTAGTCCCCTTAGTACTATTAAGGAAGAATAGTATACCTAGAGCCCTAAATTTATTATTAATATTAATATTAATAGCGGCGATAATCTAATTAGTAGTATAATATTAGTTAGTATTTAGCCTATTTTATAAGACCTTAGCCTTATTAGGGGTAATTTAATAAGATATTTCTTCCTATAAAAGTCTATTTAGAATATTATTAAAATTATTAAATAGGATAGTTAGAATAGGTAGGTTATATTAGGCTAGATCCTTAGTATATTTAGGGGTTAATTAATACTAATTAACTATTAATAAGGTAAAGGGCGTACTATTTAATAAATAACTATTACTTATAATAATTATCTAGTATCTAAAGTATTAAAAAATCTTATTATAAGAGGTATAAGTAGTTATTTAAGATATACTCCTTATACTTATTCTATAATATAAGGGCGTTAGTAGGTTAGAGTTTAACTAATACTAATATAAAAAGACTATATAGCTTATAACCTACCTAAAAATCCTTTCCCTTATTAAGGATCTTATTAGTATATCTATTATTTTTAGTTAACTTAAGCTTTATATAGACCTCCTTCTATCCTATTAACTAGCTATCTACTATCTAGAGGTTATTAAATAATATAGCCCCCTTAATATAATAGAGGAGTAGTTAGTAATAGAAGAGATTCTTAGTTTTAAGATTAATAAAATTAATACGCCTAAGAGTCTCCCCCCTTTTATATATTTTCTAATATTTATTTCTTTTATTCTATATAAAGACCTTAGGAAAATCCGCGTATAGATAATTAAGTAGATCCCTTATAATAATAGGATATTTCCTATTCTATTTTATAAAAGGTAATAGTTAACTATTATTATAAGCTTCCTTAATAAGATAGTTTATATTAAAAAACTCTATTGATATAGTCTTATAAAGCTTATTACTATCTATTAACTTTTATTTAACGGCCTTATTAATAGCCTAGTTATTAGCTAGCTTAAAAAGGGTATACTATTAGTCTAAGAGATAGATTTATAAATACTTTATATAAGGCTTTATAATATTTATACTAAATGAGAGTATCTTCTAGATAGCCTTAATAGACCTAATCTAGTAAGTAGACTAGAACTTTATAATTTTATCTACTAACTCCCCTTACTATCGCGGCTAGCTATTAGGAGCGGGGTTATTATTATTACGCGTATAATTCCTAGTAAGGGAGATATTAGCCTAATTAGGTCCCTTATAAATATATTTATATAGATAGAAAATAGACTTAATAGAGTTATAGATTATAATATTAATATAGGTACTATATTTCTTTAATAGGTACGGGTTATAAGAGATAACCTATCTATTATTAATAGAGGAATTAGGTTTAAAGGGGCTAACTAGATATTTATAGAAAGGATAACTCTTATTAGGTATAAAAGATATCTCTTAGTAAAAATCCTTTAGAAAAGCCTTATTATAATAATTCTTCTCCTAATTAAAATATCTATTACTAGGGACCCTAGTATAATAATTATAAATTATATATTATAAGACTAACTTATATAATATATTACCCTATTATAAAGGGAGGATAAATACTTAAATAAGGCTATTAATATTACTAACTATCTAGATCTAATCCTCTTCTTATATAATAAGGAGAATATAAGTATATAAGAGACCTTACTTCTAAAATTTAATAATATAATAGTAGCTTATATAAATACTAAGGACGTATTACTTAAGGAGGTTCTTTATTAACTCCTAGAGCTTTTAATTAAAAATACGGGTAATTAGATTATAATAGTACTCTAATATCTAACTAGGTTCTAGTAAGCTCTAAATATTAGGCTACTTAGGATTATATATAAAGGTAATAAAAAAATTAGATTTACCCCTTTTTTAGACTATTATTATAGCGTCTTATATTCTCGCTTTTATAGTATATAAGCTTCCTAATATTATTAATAGAAGGATAGTTACCTTACTACTAATATCTTTAAGCGAGATATCTAGATTAATACTAAGCCTATTTATTAGGCCGGAGTAGTAGTCTACTTAAATAGTCTATTAATTTTAATAATACTAATTTAAGTTATTAAGCTCTATTAATATCTAGATATTAGTAGCTTAATAGCTAAATAGATATCTACTATTAATAGTATAATTAAAGAAATTAGGCTAGATCTAGATATTAATTAGCTAATTATTTAAATTATATTAACTATCCCCTAACTAATATTTAAATTATTTATAACTATTTATAATTAAGTAGATTTAGGTCTAGAAAATAAATAGGGAACTATATTAAATAGTCTTACTTATATCTATTTTATATAAAATTATTATCTTATTACTTACTAAGACCTATTATAACCCGAAGGTATATATTTACTAATAATATACTAGTCTAGTTCCTACTTAGGGTTACTACCCTCTTCCTACTCTAGTTTATTATTACTACTAATTAAGGTATACTAGGCGAGTGTACTAGTAATATAGTTCCGTCGTAATATATATAATAGATAGTTACCTAGAAGCTAATAGCCGGCTAATAGGAGGTAGTTATATTATAACTATTTACTAAATAAAAATAGGAGTAGATATTAGAGGGCTATATAAGAAGGATACTAATTAAGGATTAATATAAGGCCCCCCTTAATAGTTTTAATATAGATATCCTACTTAATCCAGCCTCTTATAATATTATTAGGAGTTATTATAATATAAGCGACTTTAATAAAGGTAGGCTAATTATAAGTACCTTTATCCTATTATTTAAGATTTAACTATTAGATATAAACACTTATAATATTAATAGGATATTATAATTTATCCTCCTTAAGGTAGTTATAATAGGATTTAAACCCCTAGACGTATAAGTTAATAGACTAGAGGGTATATTAAGTAGAAGTAAGGGTATCTTAATTTAAATTATTAAAATATTAATAGTAAATATCTAGTTACTCTTATATACTATCTAGTATATAAATCTAGGCGAATTTTAGCCTAAGGCCGTTATTAATAATAAGAGGACCTATTAAATAATAAATAAACCCCTAGATCTAGAAGGTAGTTTAACTAATATAGGTATTAATATTAGTTATACCCTTACTAGTAAAGGAGAGATAATTATTATAACTAATAATATTATTTAAAAATTCTTTACTATATATAATCCTCCTTTATATAAACTATCTATTAATAATAATATTATTAATATTACTAAGTAAGCTATTAATTAATTATACCCTAAGCTCTACCTCCTTTCCTAGCCCTTTAAGTAATAAGTTAACGTCGGCCGGCTTATATAATTAGTTAGGAGATAGCTAGTTATTCTTCCTACTATTATAATATAACTATTAACCGCCTCCTAAGCTATTATATTTACTTTTCTAGGATAGTATATTATAATATATATATATATTACTAGTAATATTAAATAACTTATTAACCTAGTAAAGCTCTATATATCTTATTATATAGGGATCCCTATATATTTAATATCCCTAGCCTAGCGTCCGCCTTTAATATATATTATTCTACCGCTAGTATAAGCCTTATTAAACGGAGGGTTAGTACTTAGTATTATTATCTTTATTAGCCTACTACTAGGTATACTAGTAACGCGTATCTAGATAATATTAAGGAGCTAATAGAGGAGTAATTTCTTAGGGGGCCTCTTTATAAGTTAGGGGAGTAGGTTATTACGGGTTCCTAGGGGGAATAACTACTTAAATAGTAGAATAAGAAGGTAGGATAAGTTACTAGATAATAGGGGGGTGTTAGAATAGAGGGGGAGGTAGGAAGTTTTATAAAAAAAATTATTAGTATTAAGTTAAAAAAATATATAAAGTATAAATAATATTAGTTATAATTAGTATTAAAGAGTTCCTTAACTACCTAATATAGCCTACGCCCTTACTCCTATATACTCGCCGGCGTTTATTACTTATAGTATTAGGATTAATATTAGAAAGGAGGTGTTAGTTAGTTAGGGGTAGGGTAGAGGCTAATAATCCTATATTAGCGTAGTTAGAGTAATACTAGGGTAGCGGAAGGTAAGGGATAGGTAGTATAAGTAGTAAAGATAAAGAAGGGGGTATAATAAAGTCTATATAATAGTAGGTTAAAGAAAGAGGATAATATAAATAGTAGGAAAATAATTATTAATAAAGTAGGGGTAGAGAAAATATACTAAGAAATAGTATTCTTAGTAGGAAAATCTATTTATTTAAATATATCTTCTTAACTACTAATATAATTAATATAATTTTAATAGCGTTAAGTTCCTTAAAAGAGGCTAAAAACTTTAATTAATTTAAAAATTATAAAAAGGGTAGGTATATAGTTAGCTAGAATAAAAAGAATATTATAACTTTAATATTCTTTATGAAAGTAAGCTAAATTAAAAGCGATTAAATAGGGGTATAAAGCGATAGATCTATTAGATAAAAGCTCTAGGAGATCTTTAGGATTTAAAATTACAGATATTTTATTATAGTAAGAAGATATATATAATATAGCTAATACTATTATATTTAAAGGTAGATTATCTAATATACTTTCTACTATTTATCTTACCTACTAATATATCTAATATTAGTTTAAATAAGAAGGAATAATCTAATATTAGTCTAAATAAGAAGTAATATCTATCTTATTACTAGGTATATAATACTATTAGAATAATTTAAATTAGTAAATAGATATATATATATATATATATATAATATAGCTAATATATCTAATATACTCCTTACTATTTATCTTATCTACTAATATATCTAATATCTACCTACTAATATATTAGCTATTATTTTAAATAGGAGTTATTATCTATCTTATTACTAGGCTAGCTATCTACTAATATATTTAATATACTAAATACTAGGTAGTAGGAGTAGTTTTCTAATATAAAAATCCTAAATTTTTATAGGTATTTTCTAGTAAAAATAGAATCTATATTATTATAAATAACTATAAATTTAAGTCTTAGTATATACTTAATAAGAGTTTTAAATATATATTAGATATACTATTATATCTAAGTAATAGGAAAGTAGATATCTTATATCTTTAAATAAGTAGTACTATTACTAGCGTTATATTAGCCGCTGTTATCCTAGTAGCTTTTAGGTACTAACCTCTATACTTTACCTATACCTTCACTAAGGTAGCTAATCACAAACGGCTGTTTGATATTAGTACAATGAGTCCTCAGCTTATTTTCGGAACTGCTTCTTTTGGCATGGATCTAACAGACTTTCAAGATCCTGCATCGGTCCAAAACCTTCTTGAGAGCCTTCGAGACTTGGGCGTCCACCGGCTCGATTCGGGCGCTCGCTACCCGCCAATGAAGCCAGGAAGGGCAGAGGAGCTGATTGGCGAGACGAAAGAGCTTAGCGGGGGTTTTGTCATTGACACCAAGGTGTACACAAATACACAGACAGATGGCAGCGGGGACTTGACGAGTAAAGCTATAGAGAGTTCGTTACAGACGAGCTTACAGCGCCTAAAGAAGCCTGATGGAGTAGGCCGAAATCCAGCTATGTCTTGAAAGAATCTTCTTTGCTAATGCCGATTCCAGGTCAATATCCTTTATGCACATAGAGCCGACCCGTCCACCCCACTTGAAGAGCAGATCATGGGGTTTAACCAGCAGATCAGGCGAAGTCGCTGTAAGGCTGTGAGTTCGAGCAACGCCCTCACTCACGTCTTAGTTGGCTAATATGCCGAATCTAATAGTGGGGTGTGTCGAACGTGGGTCCAGAGATGCTCGAAAAGATGCTACGTCTATGCGAGGAGCAGGGTCTACAGAAGCCAAGCTGCTATCAGGGCGACTATAACCTTGTCACACGCGGTATGGAGACGAGGCTCCTACCGATCTTGCGCGCTCACGGTATGACTTATAACGCCTTCAGGTATGTGATTCGATAGTAACCGCCAAGCCAGCTATACGATCGAATCTAAAGCTGACTTCAAATGGATAGGCCCCTCGCTGCAGGGTTTTTGACTGGCAAGTTTATCAACAACGAGCACGCAGGCACCCGCTTCGACGACAAGAATCCTCTCGGTAATTTCGCGAAAAAGCTATTTGGTGCACAAGACCTACATTCTGCCATGAAAAAGTTTGACGTCGAGGTTAACTCATACAATCTAACGCCGATCGAGGTCGCAATCCGCTGGATTTCACACCACTCAGCCCTGAAGGATGATGACGGGATCATAATGGGTGCGAGTAAGGCTGAGCAGATTCAAGGATCATTTTCCATGATCAAGAAGGGGCCGTTGCCCGCACAGGTATTAAAGATGGCCGAGGATCTTTGGAGCGCGGTTAAGGAAAGTCGGGGCGAAATTATATAACTGGCTCGAGGAACAATGGCATGGAAGGAGCGAAACTGTCATTGGGACTTCCATTCTCACGACAAGCATTTTAGTAGGCTTCAAGAACGTGCGAAATTGATCGTAAAGTGATCTCTCCGGCTTCTCTACGCTGACTATCCTGCACCAGAACCAAGGAATCCTTTCCAAGACTAGTAAAGCAAAACATGGAACCTTGAGACTGCCCTCGCTCATCCTTCTAGGACGCTGAGTTGGGGGTTTCTTGGCACGTCTAGGAGGACGAAGATACCAAGACCGTCGGTGGACTGGTGTATCTTACGTTGGAAACGACGAGCTACGCCATCGATCTTCGAAAAAGCCACCTCAAATTCCCCTTCAACAACATCTCGCACTTCTTCCCTGAGCTCAAAAATGTACTGGGGATGTTCGCACATCTGAAAGAGCGCCTGGCATACTGGCATCGATATAGTGTGTGATGAAGCCAAAGTCAATACAAGCGTCCTCCCAGCCAACTCATCTGGCCTTCCGTCTATTCCAGTGGCCACATTATCCATCAATCGGAGCAAATTGTCGAGTTTCTCGTCGCCTAGGACCGTGCCAGCGGCTTGATATCTCACCATCCAGACATACGGCACAACTTGAGCGACGTATGGCTCCGTCCACTGCGGAAAGATTCGAAACAGTATGATTGACTTGAACACATTTTCGGTGTACCATTCCATTTGTCAGCAACTGGAGCTGCTGTATGCTTCGCCATGGCCAACCTCGCGGGGCATTCAGCCACTTCATGTCCCGACGTAGATCATCGCCTACAAAAAGTTGAGACGAGACTCGACTCACTAGACATATGATCAAGCCGAAGGCCTCGGTGTCCTTCCATTCTTCTAAACAACATTGACACGCTTCTCGGATCTCAAACACAATATGTGAATCCTCACTTTCAAAGCCTGACAGCTCCTGAGTCATTGCATAATCAACCTCATTGCAAATGAGAGAGCCCAGCTTGGGGGTCAATCTCCTTCATTGACTGGTACAATCTGCACTAGACTTTGAATGAGCTGATGCATTGGCGGCAAGCATGGCAGCGTGCCGTATTCGATGCATCCCCAAAACAACCTCCTCCCGCCATACTCTTTGGGTCTGGGTTGAGAAAACGCTGTGGTTGGTGGCAGTCAATACTGACCAGCTATTGAGACTCCTCTCCAGAAGCCACTTTACGACCCTATGGATCAGCTCTTCAAAGGTAACATCCAGCTCCCTGCCGAAGCGACGTCACAGGACATCTTGAAATCACCGCCAGCCCCCAGCGAACGTGCGTGTTTGCCACGTGCGTCTCTCCCTCCGAGTGCGAGCGACTTACTCAATGTATTGCCCGATAACACAATGCCTGACATTCCTTTCAAAGTCATCGTGGATCAAGCTCGATTCGAGGACGTCGCAGTGGATCTGAGGCCTTGTCTCTCAGCAGCCGTAAACATATACACAGCTGCCAATCTATCCGCTGATTCCGGCACTGCCTCATCGACTGCCTTACATCATGATCATAATTTCATGGTCGCTCAGAGGCTGCTCGAGTCTACGGGCGACGAAGGCAAAGCGAGAGACTCTGTCAAGTTTGCTGGAAGTAACGCTCTCTTGAGCATTGATTAGATAGCTGATATCCAGCTAAACACTGCTGCGAGCGGCTTTGCTATATATGCGCGAGTGGTATGCTGTTTGCCTCCGATGGGAGCAACATCATGATGAACTGAGTGATCGTCTAAGAAGGTATATTTCATATGCAGAGATTTTACGTGGCTGCCAAGGCGCTACCACGCCATCAATCTGGGGAGTTTCTATACTACCGGCGGTCCCTGAGTAGATTACTAGTAGTAGATAACATGAGTCATCCTCTAAGCCACACCTATTTTTGGTAGTAATCAGAGGAAAGCCTAATATCGTCGCTACCGCTATCGCTATCGATGTCGCTACCCCTCGCTGTCGCTCCGTTATAGGGCGGAGTTATAGGCGGAGACCTGACTACTCTCTAAAACGCGCACTATAATTACTATAATATAGGCGGAGAGTAGAATCTCTTACTATTACCCCCGCGTAGGGTAGAGATATAAGCTGAGATATAGTTAGGGATCTATTTACTCCCTAAGACACGTACTTAATTTACTATAAGGTAAGTAGAGAGCTAAGACCCTTATTATTACTATCTTACTATTACTATATATAGTTCCTATTATAAATCTGCTATATTTAAGGCTATAAGTAGACTAACTATCGAGTCGGGATTTAGTACTAAGATTTAGTACTAACCGAATACTCGGGTTAGAGTCTTAGTACCGACTTAAATACTCGGTACTAGCTATTAGTACCGACTCGTTAAGGCCTTAATATCTTAGCGAGTCGGGTTAACCCGACTTAAATTACTAAGGTATTACTAAGACGCTAAGCCCCTAATAAAGTAGTAGAAGGAATTAAAATAGTCTCCTTATAATATATATTTAGAATAATTATTATACTTATAACTTTATCTTCCTAGTATCTACGGGCCGGAAAGATATAGGATATCCTACGGGATATCCCACGTGGGATAGTATAGGACCGTAGGATAGGATAGGTAAATTAGGTCTTAATACCATATCTTTATAATAGTATAGGACGGGAATAGGATAGGTTTTTTTAGTAGGATAGGATTTTCATGAGACTACTTTATAGGATAGGATATTTATAGGATATCCTATAATTAGTAAGTATATGACGTAGTATTTTCTAAAAAAATATTTTTTAAATCTTCTCTTTCTAGTTATAGTATTCTATATAATAAAGATTTCTAGATATTTTTAAGATATTCTACTATTAGTAAGTATATAATATAATATTTTTTTAAAATATTCTAGAGTTATTACTATATAGAATGTTATAACTAGAAAGCTGACTAGAAAGGTAAATATTAGCTTTCTAGTTATCTTTCTAGTTATAACTTTCTAGATAGAGAAGATTTAAAAAAAATAAAAAAATTGCTATATTATATGCTTACTAATAATAGGATATCCTAAAAATATCCTATCCTAGAAACTAGTCCTACGAATAACCTATCCCGTGGGATTATCCTATAAAAACCCATACTATCCTAGAATAGAATAGGACTAAAATCGCTAATCCCATACTATAGTACGGTATAGCAGGCGAGACTAATATCTTATACCATCCTATATCTTTCCGGCTAGTACTAGTATCTAGTATATATTCTTCCTAGTATAGTAAATATTTATATTACTAGTTTATATTACTCCTACCTTATTCTATATATAGGGTTTATACTATATTAACTCCTATAAAACCTAGTAGTAAAGCTATTAAATTAGAATTAGATAATCTTATTATACTTAATTCTATATTAAGTAGTATTCGTCCTAGCTAATCTATAAGTTAGGTTAGTTAGGGTATATTAAGTAAATCCTTTTATTAGAAGAAAGAGCTTCTTTTAAATACTATTTAGTCTATTAGAAAAGAATTCCTAGAATTAATATTAATAAGGAACAATAAACATATTAAATAGAATTTAGCCTCTAAAGTCTAATTTAAAGTATAGTAGTAGTAAACTACTATTAGTAAAAGTATTAAATCGAAGTCTAATACTAAAGTTAAAGATCCCCTTTAATTTAAGAAAGTTATATTAGGTAAATAGGCTAATATCTAGGATAACTTTATCTAATTAGCTTTAATAGTAGAAGGATTACTAAAGATTATATATAAGAAGTATAATAAGCTTCTAAACTACCTAATAGTAACTAGTAATTTAAGTATATCTAATATAAAGAAATATACTTAGATAAGTAAATACTATTTATAAAAGCGGCTTAATCTATTATTATAAATAGAACTTTCTTTAACTTAGGTAAGTTATCTAAGGTAATATAAAATAGTAATATAAAACTAATTCTTTAGGATAATATTAGAAGAAAAGTAATACTAGGTTTTCTACTAACTTTTCTTAAGAGAAGTAGAATAAATAATTATATAAATACTTTCTTACCTTAAATTAGTCTTTCTATACTATTAATTAACTAGAGTTTTAGTAGTTATTATTAATAGCCTATCTAGATTTAACCCTAATCTATTATATTAAATTATAAAGTATAATCTTTTTAGATTTTAAAGGAATATATATAAAAATTAAAGTAGATTTAAAGTATCCCTAATATATTTCTATTATACTAGATGTCTAGTCTAGTCCCTAAAAGGTCGCCTATCTTAGAGTACTAGTCTACTAGGTTAATACTAATTTTTAATATTAGGAATATCTTATTACTTTTATACTACTTAATATCTATTATTCTAGGTATTTACTTATAATAGAATTAATAAAGATATTAATTATTTATAGAATTAAAGATAAACTAGAGAAATCTCTTACTTAGCGCGATATCTAATAGGATAAATTAAAAAACTCTATTCCTTATATAACTTATATCTTTAACCTTATAATATAAGACTTTATTAAAGCCCTAGATTTAGAAACCTTAAATAATATAGTAGTATTATTAAAGGATACTTAAGTTAAAGATTTCTAAGTAAGTATAAGTCTATCTACTATTATTAAGAAGGTATAATATAATAGAAGTAATATAAATAGGTAATATACTTACTAATATTTATAATAGATCCGCGCTCTTATAATAGCTATTAACTTGGCTCCTTAATAAAAGCTTAATTTTTAATAGTTATAAGAAAGCTCTATTAGAAGACCTAGAAAACTTATATAAGATATTTATA
>JAABUR0100000312.1_pt1 | contig 111111 bp, 105 predicted proteins | sample 5560091 | NCBI WGS metagenome assembly JAABUR01 (sample SAMN10711879, study PRJNA513375) | rock metagenome | isolation source: Antarctica rocks | place: Antarctica: Victoria Land, University Valley sud | reverse complement strand
CACCAGAGTCGCTCAACGCCTACTGGCGATGGCCGCCGGAATCTGGCGTAACTGGGCCACCGGAACCACCACCAAACGTTCACTGACCGCCTACGACCACTGACCTTCAAGGAATCAACCATCTAGGCTCTGGGGATTCTTGATCTAGCCCACAGCCCTATCTAGTGAATAAGACACCGCACCGGCAACTTTCGTTCGCCGCGTAAGCCGACACCGAGGCGGCGCTGCTGTCGGCGACGGATGAAGACTGATCACCTCGACGCCAGCCGATCAAGTTTCGGCTGACGCTACCAGCCGCGATCCAGATGATGTGGTGTACCGACGCCTGGGACGACCCCAGACGTCCGGAGCTGGACCGTACGCCAGCTCCCCGGAGCTGTCCACGGCGCGCACCCGCGGCCGCTCCACGGCCACCGGGCGGTCCGCCCAGGGTCACCGACCCCGCCTCGGTGCCGTGGCGACCGCCAACCGCTGTGGGCGTGCCGGCCCCGCGGGCAGCCCAACGCCGCCACATCAGCGTCCATCAGCGCGCCCATCACCTGCAGCCCGGCGCCCACCGCCAGCGCAAGCAGCCCTCGCGCATGCCCTCGGCGATGTCGGTCAGCGCCACGCTCACCCGCTCAGGTTCGGCGAGCGCTCCGTAGCGAAGGTTGTGGTCGCGTAATTCTTGGACATGGTGGTCCCCCGTCTCGGGTCGTCCTTGGCGGAGACCCAACCCCACCGCACGGGAGACGTCAGGCGGTGGACCGCCACCTCAAGATCCACGAGACCCGCGACAACCTCCGTGAAATGGCCGAGGCGGACCCCGGAGTCGGTGCCGGCTCGGAAGTCGAGCAGACCTCAAAGGGAGGAGGACGAAGTCAGGACCGCCGACTCGGTTACCCCAAGCACGACGAAAGGTCGCTCCCACACTCCGTCCGCTCAGAGGTGCTCTTTCTCGTCGGCCTCCGGATCGGCTCCCGCCAACGGTTCATGGGCAGCCGATGGGGTCTGGGCTGCGGCCCTCCCGGCATGAACGTCGTCACCGTTGTCGGCATCCGCTCCCGCCGCCACAGTCCGATCTTCATCGTCATCTGCATCAGCTTTCCCACCAGCGCCCGGACCCTGGGCCCGGTCGGTGGGCGCCGCGTCACCACGTCGCTCCGGTCCCACGACGGTGCCCGGATCCTCCCGGCCGACCCTGCGCCGCCAGATCAGGAACGCAACACCGAGAACGAAGATCAAGATAGACACCACAATGTTCACCCGCAGGCCGAAGACCCTGGTGCGGGCCGGGTCGATCCGCAGGGCCTCGATCCAGGCCCGGCCCGCGGTGTAGCCAACCACGTACAACCCGAACACCCGCCCGCCGCCCAGCCGGAACCTCCGGTCGGCCCAGACGATCAGCGCCAGCACCAGCAGGTTCCAGATCAGCTCGTACAGGAACGTCGGGTGGTAGGTGCCGCACAGCACGTCCGGGGTTGCCTTGATGTACTCGGTCGGGAACTCGGGCGCGGCGCCGGCCGCGTCGCACATCGCCTGACTCCCGGCCACCCCGCCAGGGGTCCGCAGGAAGACCTTGAGCGCCCACGGCAGCGTAGTCGGCGAGCCGAACAGTTCTTGGTTGAAATAGTTCCCCAGCCGGCCGATGGCCTGGGCCAGCACCAGACCCGGCGCCAACGCGTCGACCACCGGCGCCATCGGGATCTTGTAGTAGCGGCAGCCGAGCCAGATACCCAAGGCACCCAGAGCGACCGCACCCCAGATGCCAAGGCCCCCTTCCCAGATGGCGAACGCGCGCCACGGGTTCCGTCCGGCGCCGAAATACAGCTCGTGATCGGTGATGACGTGGTAGAGCCGGCCGCCCACCAAACCGAACGGCACGGCGAACACCGCGATGTCGGCGATCCGTCCAGGTCGGCCCCCGCGGGCCACATATCGACGACTGCCCCAGAGGACGCCGATGATGATGCCCACGATGATGAGCAGCGCGTAGGCCCGCAGCGCGATCGGCCCGAGGTGCCAGACACCGCGCGGCGGTGACGGGATCGAGGCCAGAAAATACGTCACGCGGTGCTCTCCTGCGGGTGAGATCCGATAGGAATCGTTCGCCGACGGACGCCGGCGGCCAACTCGGCGGCCAAGCCTGTCACAGCGGACTGCGCGCCGTCGCCCGATCCGGCCAGGGTGACGAAGGCGGACCCGACGATCACCGCATCGGCGTACTCGGCGATCTCAGCCGCCTGCTCACCGGTGCGGACACCCAACCCGACACCGATCGGCAGGTCGGTGACCTGTCGGCACCGGGCCACCAGCTCCGGCGCGCTGCTGGACACCTGATCACGGACACCGGTGACGCCCATAGTCGAGGCTGCATAGAGGAAGCCTCGGCTGCTCGCTGCGGTCAACTCGATCCGGTCCATCGGTGATAACGGCGCCACCAGGAAGATCGGCGCGATCGTCGCAGCCTCGCACGCCGCCAGCCACGGCATCGCCTCGTCGACGATCAGGTCCGGGGTGATCACCCCGGAACCGCCGGCGGACGCCAGGTCGGCCGCGAACCGCGCCATGCCGTAGGCCAGAATCGGATTGAAATAGGTCATCACCACAGCAGTACCGCCGGCATCGGCGACTGCTTGCACGGTGCCCAGGACGTCGGTGATCCGGGTACCGGCGGCCAGCGCCTGTTGCTGGGCCGCCTGGACCACCGGCCCGTCGATCACCGGATCGGAGAACGGCATGCCGATCTCGACCAGATCGCAACCACTATCGATCATGGCGCGCAGCAACTCTCGGGACCGCGGAAGGTCCGGGAATCCGGCCGGCAGATAGCCGATCAGGGCCGCCCGGTTCGCCGCCCGGGTCGTGGCGAAAAGCTTGTCCAGACCAGAGGCGATGCTCACTCCGCCCTCGCTCACAGGGCCGGATTGTTCGCTCGGGGTCGCTCCGCTCCCCGAACCTGAGCTCGTGCCTCGCTCCGGTCCTTCGATGCTCACTCCGCCCTCGCTCACAGGTGGAACCACTTCATCGCGGTTTCCATGTCCTTGTCGCCCCGGCCGGACACGTTGATCAGCACGATGGCGTCCGGACCGAGCTCGCGGGCGACGCCGAGCGCACCGGCCACCGCATGCGCGGTCTCGATGGCCGGGATGATTCCCTCCAGCCGGGCGAGCAGTGCGAAGGCGTCCATCGCCTCGGCGTCGGTGATCGACAGGAACTGCGCGCGACCGGTCGTGGCCAGATGGGCGTGCTCCGGACCGACTCCCGGGTAGTCGAGTCCGGCCGAGATCGAATGCGACTCGGTGATCTGCCCCTCGTCGTCCTGCAGCAGGTATGACCGGGCGCCGTGCAGCACACCGACCGTCCCGCCGGAGATCGTGGAGGCGTGCCGGCCGGTGTGGATGCCGTCGCCTCCGGCCTCGCAGCCGATCAGCCGGACAGCTGCGTCGTCCAGGAAGGCGTGGAAGGCGCCGATAGCATTTGAACCGCCGCCGACGCAGGCCACCACGGCGTCCGGCAACCGGCCGGTGAGCTCGTGAACCTGCTGCCGCGCTTCCAGTCCGATGATCCGCTGCAGATCCCGGACGATCATCGGGAACGGATGTGGTCCGGCCGCGGTACCGAAGATGTAGGAGGTGCCGCCGACGTTCGTCACCCAGTCCCTGAACGCCTCGTTGATGGCGTCCTTCAGGGTCGCTGATCCGGTGTCCACCGGGACCACGGTGGCCCCGAGCAGCTTCATCCTGGCGACGTTGAGCGCCTGGCGCTCGGTGTCCACCCGGCCCATGTACACCGTGCAGTCCAGCCCGAGCAGCGCGGCCGCGGTGGCGGTGGCGACCCCGTGCTGGCCGGCGCCGGTCTCGGCGATCACCCGCTTCTTGCCCATCCTGCGGGTGAGCAGCGCCTGGCCGAGCACGTTGTTGATCTTGTGACTGCCGGTGTGGTTGAGGTCCTCCCGTTTCAGCAGGATTCTGGCGCCGCCGACATGCTCGGTCAGCCGCACCGCCTCGCTGAGCGGGGACGGCCGGCCGGCGTAGGTCTCCGCGAGGTGGTCGAGATCGCCGAGGAACTCCGGGTCGGATCTGGCCTTCTCGTAGGCGTCGGCGATCTCGTCGAGGGCGGCGACCAGCGCCTCCGGCAGCCACCGGCCACCCATCTCGCCGAAGTACCCGCGGGAGTCCGGATCGTGCGCGGTACCGGTCAGACCGTCGGACGGGCGGGGCAGGCCGTCCGGCCGAGGACGACGGCGGTTCTGGGCAGTCACGATCAGCGGGCCGGCCGCGGACAGGACGGATGGGAACCCGCGGTCACCAGATCCGCGACGGCGGCCCGCGGGTCGCCGCTGGTCACCAGCCCCTCACCGACCAGTACCGCATCGGCGCCGGCGCCGGCGTAGGCCAGCAGGTCGGCGGTGTCCCTGACGCCGGATTCGGCGATGGTGACGATCCCGCTCGGCAGCCCGGGCGCGATCCGGGAGAACGCCTCCCGATCGATGCTCAGCGTTTTCAGATCACGGGCGTTGATGCCGATCACCCTCGCCCCCGCGTCCAGCGCCCGGTCCGCCTCGGACTCGCTGTGCACCTCGACCAGAGCCGTCATCCCGAGCGATTCGACCCGCTCCAGCAGTCCGTGCAGAACCGGCTGCTGCAAAGCCGCGACGATCAGCAGCACCATGTCCGCACCGTGCGCCCTCGCCTCGTGGACCTGGTACGGCGTGATGATGAAATCCTTGCGCAACACCGGGATGTCGACAGCGGCGCGGACCGCGTCGAGGTCCGCGAGCGAACCACCGAAGCGGCGCTGTTCGGTGAGCACCGAGATGGCCCTTGCGCCGCCGTCGGCGTACAGACCTGCCAGCGCAGCCGGGTCCGAGATGTCCGCCAGCGCGCCCCGGCTCGGGCTGGCCCGCTTCACCTCGGCAATCACGCCCACCCCCGGTTCCCGCAAGATCGGCAGCACAGGGCGAACGGGCGCCGCCTGCCTTGCCATGGCCTTCACGTCGGCCAGTGGCACTGCGGCCTCGCGGGCCGCGAGATCGGATCGCACGCCTTCGATCAGGGCCTTGAGTACGTTCACCGGCTCGTCTCCCGCCGCAGTCTGCACGCGCTCTGGTGTCGCTGGAAGCTGGACCGCAGGCTCGGCTGTCCGTCGTCGGCCAGGCTCTGAACTGCGCAACCAGCAGGGGGTACGGCGGGAATCATCGTAACTGCGTGGGTCATGGGCGGTGACCACCCGGTTGGTCGGTGGCTGCCGGCGATGACGGTGTTGCTGCCGGGTCGTCGCCGCGGACCGTCGGATCGGTGCCGGCGTCCAGCGATCCCCAGATGCCGGCGGCTGCTTCGTCGGGGTTGTCCCGAAGCCCTGTCGCGGTTGATCTTGATATCGGTTTGGCCGGGGGGTTGCGGTCGAATCTGCTGCCCATACCCCGACCCTTGAAGGCCCCGCCGAAGACCAGCAACCCGCCGGCCAGCACCAGCAATCCACCAGCGCCGGAGATCAGCGGACCGAGCAGGGCCGGTTCGCCGCCGACGATCCGTTCCAGCTGCGGATAGCGCTCGGTGATCACCGCAGCCGGCAGTGACCTCGCCGCCGAAACGACCACCACCACCGACAATGCACCCACGACTGACAGCAGCAGCCCGATCACCCTTCGCGGCACATTGCCGGCGGCGGCGGCCGCGCCGATGCCGGCGATGGCCACCGCCGCCATCACCAGCAGCGAGGGCGCGGCCTGCCGGCCGACTATCTCGGTGGTCTGCGTGCCGAGCATGCGGTGAACCCAGTGCACGGTCCACCAGCGAGGCAGCGAGCCACCGGCGGTGGCCGCAGCTCCGAGCACCACCGACGCCGGCGCCACCACACGCGGCTTCACACATGCCCCGGTTCACCGGTGGCCGACATGCTGATCCGCCCCGCCGCCACCGGACGAAGGGTTTCGGCGGCCGCGATCGCCTGCAGCACAGCGGCGGCCTTGTTGCCGCATTCGGCGTCTTCGGCTTCCGGCGCCGAATCCACCACGATGCCGGCCCCGGCCTGCACATAGGCCGCGCCGTCGGCGACCAGCGCGCTGCGGATGGTGATGGCGGTGTCGGCGTCGCCGGCGAAGTCGAGATAACCCACGATGCCGCCGTAGATCCCGCGGCGAGCAGGCTCCAGCTCCTCGATGATCTGCATGGCGCGGGGTTTGGGGGCACCGGACAGGGTCCCCGCCGGGAAGCACGCGGTGAGCGCGTCGAATGCCGTCCGCCCGTCCGCCAGCTGCCCGACCACGGTCGAGACGATGTGCATCACGTGGCTGTACCGCTCGACGGTGAAGAAGTCGGTGACCCGAACGGTGCCGGCCGCGCACACCCGGCCGAGGTCATTGCGGCCGAGGTCGACCAGCATCACGTGTTCGCTGCGTTCCTTGACGTCGGCGAGCAGGTCCTTGGCGAGCAGTTGGTCGTCCTCCGGGTCGGCGCCGCGGGGCCTGGTCCCGGCGATCGGGTGCATCGTCACCTGCCGGTCCCTGACCGTCACCAGCGCTTCAGGGGAGGACCCGACGATGCTCACCGGTTCGCCGCGATCTCCGTCACCGGCCGGGGTGGGCAGGCGCAGCAGATACATGTACGGGCTGGGGTTGGTCGCCCGCAGCACCCGGTAGATGTCCAGCGGATCGGCGTGCGTCGGGGCGTCGAAGCGTTGGGACACCACTATCTGGAAGGCATCACCGGCCCGGATGTGTTCCTTGGCCCGCTCGACAGCAACACGATAGTCGGTGTGCGTCGTCCGCCGGGCGAACCGCGGTTCCGGCGAACTGAAGGTGGCGGCCGGCAATGCCACCGGTTCGGCCAGTGCGGCGGTCATCGCGTCCAGCCTGCGGACGGCGTCGGAGTACGCGGTGTCCTCTCGAGCGTCCGTTGCGTCCCAGTTGATGGCGTTCGCGATCAGTGTGACGGTGCCCTCATGGTGATCCAGCGCCGCCACGTCGGAGGCCAGCAGCATCACCAGTTCCGGGGCCCGCATCTCGCCCGCGGGGTCGCGGCCGGCTGGCCCCTGGATCCGCTCGAGCCTGCGGACGATGTCGTAACCGAGATAACCGACCATCCCGCCGGTGAGTGGTGGCAGTCCGTCCAACGGCTGGGTGTGCAGTCCGGCCAGCGTCTTGCGCAACACCTCGAGGGGATCGCCGCCGGTCGGCAGCCCGTCCGGTGGCGTGCCGATCCACGTTGCGGCGCCGTCGATCTCGCTGAGGGCGGCGACGCTGGCCGCTCCCACGAAGCTGAACCGCGACCAGGACCGTCCGTGCTCCGCGGACTCCAGCAGGAAGGTGCCGGGGCGATCCGCAGCCAGGGTGGCGTACAGCCCGACCGGGGTGACGGCGTCGGCGAGCAGCGTGCGGGTCACCGGGATCACCCGCCTGCCCTCGGCGGCCAGCGCGGCAAACTCCTCACGCGACGGGAAGGTCGCCCCGAGCGGTCGGCGGGCGGACGTCGCCGCCGGACCCGGCGGAGCGGCCGGAGCCACCGGCGGCACCGGGGACAACGCGGCAGACGCCATGGTCGGTCATTCTGCCCGCAGGCCCGTTGCCGGCGATCCGTCGGGTGCTGACGCCCCGACCGGAGCGAGCGAGCGTCCGGCACCGGACTACCACGGAACCGGACCACCGCGGAACCGGACCTCCGCGCCAGCCGACCGCCGCGCCGGAAACGCCGCGCCGCTGCATCTACGGTGAGCGGGTGGACATCGCCGCCGAGATGGAGTCGCTGACACCCGAAGCCCTGCGCGAGCGTGGATCGTTCAAGTGGACGGCCGGGAAACCGGGCCAGATCGGGGCGTTCGTCGCCGAATCGGATCTTCCGGTGGCACCGGCTGTCCGCAGCGCCGTCGCAGAAGCGCTGGATCGCGGCCTGACTGGGTACCTGCCCGGATATCTGGAACGGGAGGTCGGCGTCGCCTGCGCCCAGTTCCAGGAAAACCGCTTCGGCTGGCGGGTCGACCCGGATTCCGTGCGGGTGCTGCCGGACGTGCTCGGCGCCTTGGCATTCACCGCCGACCATCTGGTCGAGCCTGGTACTCCGATCGTGCTGCCGACACCTGCCTACATGCCGTTCCTGGTGAAACCCGGCCTGATACGCCGGGAACTGCGCACAGTGACGATGCGACGAAACAACGGTCGTTACCTGATCGACCCAACTGAGTTGGCGGCCGCGCTGGAGGGCGGGGGCCTGCTGATACTGGTGAACCCGCACAATCCGACCGGGCAGGTGGCGACCAGTGCCGAACTGCTGGCCATCGCCACGGTGGTCGAGCAGACCGGTTCGACGGTGTTCGCCGACGAAATCCACTCCCCCGTGGTCTTCCCAGGCACCAGCCACCTGCCCTACGCCGCGCTGTCACCGCAGACGGCCGCCCACACCGTCACCGGCGTCTCGGCGTCGAAAGGCTGGAATCTTCCCGGCTTGACCTGTGCGCAGCTGATCCTGACCTCGCCGGTACACCGAAAGCGTTGGGAAGAAACGCATTTCGTCGCCAAAGTGGGTACGTCGCCACTGGGTGCGGTGGCAGCGCGTGCCGCGTACTCCGCGGGAGTGGACCACCTCGATGAGGTGGTGCGGTATCTGGATGACGCCCGGAGGCTGTTCGCCGATTCCATGGTCACCGCCCTGCCTGATGTGCCGTACACGATCCCGGCGGCCACCTACATCCACTGGCTCGACCTGCGTCCACTGGGCATCCCGCCGGCCGAGGTGGCCGACCGGGTCGGCGTTCTCGGCACCGACGGCGCGGATTGCGGTGCACCAGGTTTCCTGCGGCTGACGCTGGCCACCTCCCACCGGATCGTCATCGAGACGGTTCGCCGGCTGAACCGGCTGAGCGCCGGGTGAGGCCGCAAGCGAAACCCGACTGGCATGCCGCGGCGGACGTGGTCGCAGCCCGCCGGCGCACCCTCCGGCTGCTGTCGATCGCGCAGATCCTGGGTGGCATCGGTTCCGGAGCCGGGCTGAGTGTCGGGATTCTGCTGGCCGAGGACGTCACCAGTTCCGAGGGCTGGGCCGGTCTCGCTCGATCCGGGACCACGATCGGAGCGGCACTGTTCGCCATCCCGCTGGCCGCGATCGCCATCCGGGAAGGCCGGCGGGTGTCGCTGGGCGGCGGCTGGCTCGTGGCCGGCGTCGGTTCGGCGCTGCTGGTGGTGGCTGCCCAGCGGGGTCACGGCACCGCCGCGACCATACTGCTGGTGGCCGGGATGGTGTTGGCGGGCTGCGGCACCGCCGTCACCCTGCAGAGCCGTTACGCCGCCATCGATCTCGCGCCGCCTGCCCGCCGTTCCCGCGATCTCTCGCTGGTCGTCTGGTCGACGACTGTGGGCTCGGTGCTCGGCCCCAATCTGGGCGCGCCGGGGCACGCGTTGGCCGACGGGTTCGGGATGCACCCGTTCGCGGGACCGTTCGTGATCGCGACGGCGATGCAGATTCTTGCGGCCGCCCTGTTCATGTTCCTGCGCCCGGACCCATTGCTGCTGGCCGCCAGGATGCAGGCGACGACGGTGAATCGGCTGGCGTCCGCACCTACGTCGCTGCCCGGGCGACGCCGGCTGACCGAGGCGCTGACCACCGTCTGGGGCGTCCCTCCGGCGCGGGTGGCCCTGGTGTCCATCTGCTGCGCGCACACCGTGATGGTCGGCGTGATGACCATGACGCCGGTGCACATGGAACATCACGGCGCGACCGTCACCCTGGTGGGACTGACCATTTCCCTGCACGTGTTGGGGATGTTCGGCCTGTCGCCGGTGGTCGGCGTGTTGTCCGATCGACTCGGCCGCGTGCAGATGATCGCCGTCGGCTCGGTGGTACTGCTGATCGCCACTGCGGTCGCCGGCACCGCCGGCGGGTCGGCGTTTCGGGTGACCACCGGCCTGGTCCTGCTGGGCATCGGCTGGTCGCTGAGCCTGGTGGCGGCCTCGGCGCTGCTGACCGAATCCGTTGCACCACAAGTACGGACCAGGGTGCAGGGCGCGGCCGACGCAGCGATGAACGCCTGTGCCGCCATCGGCGCCGGCATCTCAGGACCGCTGCTGGGATTGATCGGATTCGGCGGGTTGAACGTGTTGGCGGCGGCGGTCGTCGCGGTCGGCGCACCGTTCGTGATTGCCGGTCTGCGGCGCCCTGCGCGGATCGGGGCGACGTCATGAGACCGGTCGGCCTGGTCCTCTCCGACGACATCGCCAGGATCGACCGGGACGTGGTGTGGGACTTCATGTCCCGGGAGGCCTACTGGGCGCGCTGGCGCGGCCGGAACGACGTCGAACGGCAGCTGGAAACGGCGTGGCGGCTGGTGGGTGCCTACCAGGCGGAATCCGGCGCGATGCTCGGCTTCGCCCGGGCGATCTCCGATGGCGTTGCCCTTGCCTATCTGGCCGACGTGTTCGTGGTGCCGTCCGCCCGTCGGCGCGGCGTGGCAAAAGCCTTGCTGCACTTCATGATCGAGGAAGGCCCGGGCGCAAGGTTCCGGTGGATGTTGCACACCGCGGATGCGCACGAACTGTACCGGGGGTTCGGCTTCGCCGAGCCGGACGCAACGTTCCTCGAGCGCCGGCCCCGACGGTGACGGCACTCAGCGGGCGGACGGAATCCCGTCACGCCGTCCGGCACGACTGGTCGGCTGCAGAGGCGACCAGCGGGCGGACGGAATCCCGTCACGCCGTCCGGCACGACTGGTCGGCTGCAGAGGCGGGCGCCGGCTGCGGCACCGGACCCACCGCGGACCCGCTGCCTGCGCCTGCTGATCGCCACTCCGAGCAGGCACAGGGCCCCACCGGCCATCGCGAACACCGTCGGCACCTCGCCCAGCAGGACCCAGGACATGAGCACGACGATCGCCGGAACCGCCAGCGTGGTAGACGTCAGCCTGCTGGCCGCGGTCCGGGTCAGCGCGAAGGCCCAGAGGGTGAAGGCGATCGCGGTCGGGAAGATGCCCAGGTAAGCCACCGCCGCGACGGCGCCGCCGGGCGCATCCGAGAACTCGCTCAACGCCTGCGGCAGGAACGGTGTCAGCGTCACGGTTCCCACAGCGCAGCCCACCCAGGTGGCCGTTACCGCGTCCACCGTGCGCAACGCGATCTTCTGCGTGAGTACGCCGGCCGCATACAGCACAGCGGTCACCAGCCCGAGCAGCACACCGAACCCGTCGCTGTGACGCCCGACGCCGCCCACCGCGATGATGCTCACCCCGGTGAACGCGACAATGATGCCGACCACGAGTGGCCGCGGAAATCCTTCGGCCATGAACAGACCGGCGGCGACCGCGACCAGGATCGGGGCGATGTTGACCAGCATCGCCGCTGTACCGGCGTCCAGGTGCCGTTCGGCCGCGTTCAGCACGACGGAGTACCCGGCGAACCACAACACGCCGTAACTGATCACCATCGCCAGTCCCTTGCCGCGTGGCAGCGGGCGCCGGTACCGCAGGGCGACGACGCTGAGCGCGATGGTGCCGAAGGTCAGCCGGCCGAGCGCCAGCGGCCCCGGCGCGAAGGTGTCGCCGACCGCCCGGATGGCAATGAACGCCGATGCCCACAGCACCAGCACTGTTCCGACCGCCACCGGGACCAGCCAGCTACGAGGTTCGGTGCGAGGGAAGCGGTTTACCGGCGTCACGACACCAGCCTGACCGGCGCGATTCAACAGCACAAGCGACTGTTTCTTCATGTTTGTTCAGTGTCGCTGTAGTGTTTGGTGATGCTCGACATCCACCGCGTCCGGATTTTCAGAGCCGTCGTCGCCGCCGGCTCGATCAATGGCGCTGCCACCAGCCTCGGTTACACCCCGTCGGCCGTCAGCCAACATCTCACCGCACTGCAGCGGGAGACCGGGCTCACCTTGGTCGAGCGCCGCGGTCGGGGCATCGAGCCGACCGCTGCCGGCCTGAAGTTCGCCGAGGAGTCGGGCTCGGTGCTGGAGCGGCTGGCTGCCCTGGAATCGGTGGCCGGCGATCTCCGGGCGGGCCGGATCGGCCGGCTCACCGTCAGCTACTTCGCCTCCGCCGGTGCCGCCTGGATCCCGCCGGTGGTGGCGACCATCTCCACGGAGTTCCCGTTGTTGCGCTTCGATCTGCGACTCATCGAACTGGCCGGTGAGACGCCATGTGTCCCCGACCTCGAGGTGTTCATCGCCGGGCCGCCGCCACCCGCTCCACAGGCACCGGACGCGCCCGGCTACCGCACCGAGATGCTGCTCGAGGAGCCCTACCTGGTCGTCCTGCCGATCGGGCATCCGCTCCGGAGCCGGGACCAGGTCGATCTGATCGACCTGCGCGATGAGCGGTGGGTCGACAACGACTTCTCCCGGGGACCGTGCCGACGGGTGGTGCTGGATGCCTGCGCCGTCGCGGGGTTCTCCCCGGCTTTCCACATCGAGGCGCACGACTATCCGTCGGCGATCGCGTTCGTGGCGGCCGGGGTCGGGATCACCGTGCTGCCAAGGCTCGGGACAATCACTCTTCCACCGGGAACCAGGGCCATGCCGGTGGTGCATCCGGTGCCCACCCGACGGATCATGTTGCGGGTCAAGCGGTCGGTGGAGAACCATCCGGCGGTGAGGCGGGCGGCCGAGTTGCTGCACGAGGCGGTGCTGGCGACCACCGCCGAGGTCGATCTGGCCGCGATCAGCTGATGCCTCGGCCGTGGTGTTCGCCCCTCGTTGGCGAGCTGGCACGGATCACGCTGCGCTGAACGCGACGGAACCAGACACCCCCGCTGGGCCATTGCGCCGGGGACAGCACCCCGCTGCCGATCAACTGATGCTGCGGCTGATGTCGAAGCAGCTGCGGGTTCCTGTGTGGCAGGCCGGACCGGTCTGATCCACCAAGAGCAGCAACGCATCTGCGTCACAGTCGTGTCGGACCTCCAACACCCGCTGGACGTTCCCGGAACTCTCACCCTTCACCCAGTACGCCTTTCGCGATCGCGACCAGTAGGTGCCGCGCCCGGTGGACAGCGTGCGGTGCAGCGCCTCGGGGTCCATCCAGGCCACCATCAGCACTTCGCCGGTGTCGTGCTGTTGGGCGACGGCGCACATCAGGCCCGATTCGTTCCACTGCAAGGTGTCTGCCCACCCCGGCCTGCCCGCGGCCAGATCATTGTCTGAGGGCACTCCCGCGTCATCTGAGGGCACTCCCGCGTCATCGGAGTGCGGGTCGGCGGGCGTCATCGGGTGACCCTGTCCGCTGCGAGTCGCACCGGATGCCCGGCATCGGCCAGCTCGCGCTTCACCTGTCCAATGGTGAACGTGCCGAAATGGAACACGGAGGCGGCCAACACCGCATCGGCTCCCGCATCGACGGCCTCGGTGAAGTGGTGGAGCGCACCGGCACCGCCGGAGGCGACGATCGGCACCCCGACGGCAGCCCTGATCTGCCGCAACATCGGCAGGTCGAAGCCGCTCTTCGTTCCGTCGGCGTCCATGCTGGTCAGCAGGATCTCCCCGGCTCCGGCCTGCTCGGCCCGGCCCGCCCAGTCGACCACATCGATGCCCGTTCCCTCGCGGCCGCCGTGGGTGGTCACCTCCCATCCGGAGGGACAGGACGGTTCCGCACTGCTGCTCACCTTCCTGGCGTCGATGGCCAGCACCACACATTGCGCACCGAACCGGTTCGCGGCCTCGGCGAGAAAATCGGGACGGGCCACCGCGGCCGAGTTCACGGACACCTTGTCTGCCCCGGACCGCAGCAACGCATCGATGTCATCAACCGTCCGGACGCCGCCACCGACGGTCAGCGGGATGAACACCTGCTCCGCGGTCCGGGTGATCATGTCGTAGGCGCTGCTCCGGTTGTCGGTGGTGGCGGTGATGTCCAGGAAGCAGAGTTCGTCGGCGCCCTCGGCGTCGTACAGCCTCGCCATCTTCACCGGATCGCCGGTATCCACCAGGTCCACGAACCGCACGCCCTTGACCACCCGGCCGCCGGAGACGTCGAGGCATGGGATCACCCGGACGGCAACTGTCATCGGACCAGCCTACGAAGTGGCTTCGCCGACGGCCGCTGCCAGCGCGGCGATCCCCCGGGTGGCCGACTCGGTGGCTTCTGCATATCCGACCGCCGTGGGATGGGAGGTCAGCATCACCACGATGCTGTCCTTGTTCTTGCCTACCAGTCCGGTGGTGTTCACCACCCGCCGCCCGTTGGAAGTTCCCCAGCCCTGCTTGATCCACCAGGTCGCAGTCGGCAGACCGTCCGGGATGCCGAAGTACTGGTCGAACCCGTCGGCCGCCGTCCGCTTCGCGCCGCCGGTCCCCTCCAGGATCGGAGTACGGATCATTGCCGGCGCCACGTCCAGGAGGTAGCGCCAGATGCGGGCCACGTCCAGCGCATCGATCCGGGTCGAGCCCCAGGACTGCGGGTTGGCGGGTGGCGACAGGCTGGGCAGGCCGATCAATTCCTTCGTCCGCAGGACGATGCTATTGGCGCCGTACCTACTCCACAGATCGCTGGCGATGTCGTCGTCGCTGACCTCCAGCATCGCCTCGACCCGGTCGACCATCTTCGGGTCGCTGTTCGTCGCGCGGAGCACGTCGATGGCGATCAGCAACTTCACCACCGACGCGGTCGGAAAGGTTTCCTCGCCGTTCGCTGCCGCGGTGCAGCCAGGCGCATCCCGGTTGATCACCACGATGCCGACGCCGACCAGCGGGTCGATATCCCTGACGGCGCTCGCCCCCTTCTCCACTGCGGCCATGGCGTCCTTGCTGCAGGTGGTGGCGGGAAGTCCGTTGTTCAGCCCGACCGGTCGTGCGGCGGTGCTGTGCGTGCTTCCAGCGGGTCTCGTGCCGGTGGGGGGATGCGACGTTGTGCGGGAGGTGCCGACGGGCGATGTCGGCGGGTTCGTCGCGCCGGTTCCCGGCGTCGCCGACGGGCTGGCGGACGTCGAGCCGATCGTCGACCCCCCCGTCGCGAATAACCCTGCCGAGGTGCTCGACGTCGAGGTGGTGTTCTTCGTGGTGGTGTTCTTCGTGGTGGTTCTGGCGGTCGAACGCGTCGTCGGGGCCGGTGTGCGCAAGGCCGTTGTGCTCGGGGCGGTTGTGCTCGTCGCCGCTCGGCTCGTGCCGGTGCCCGGACTCGGCTGCCCATCCGCGGAACTTGCCGATCCGCTCGGGGCGCGGGCCGGTGCGGAGACCGGCGCCGGTGGAACGCCGACCGTCCCGGCCCCCGCCGACGAGGGACTGCAACCGCCCATCGCGAGCAAACAGATGACCGCGCCGACCACCAGCCCGGGCATCGCCCAGTGCTCCGCGAGCAAGTGGTGGCGCATACAACTCCTCGACAACTTCGGCACCGCCGGACGGCGGAAGCTTACGCGGCGGGCCGGAGTGGGCCGGATTCGCGGACGGCGATGATGAACTCCGGCCGCCGCCGGCCCGCTGGACCGCGCGAGCGACGGATCCTGGTCCACCGATACCGGCCAAGCCAGCGGTCGCCACAATCTGGAAGCGCCGCGTGAGCTCGTGAACAGCACGGGTCGCAGCGGCGAGATGGACGGGTCGAAGGCCTGGAATCGTGCGCACCTCGAAGCCGGGCGGCAGCGTCTCCCGCATACCGGAAGCCGATCGTCCGCAGCGGACGATAGCTCCGTTGGCCGACCAGCGCCGGACGTCGGTCCGCGTAGTGGGCCGGCCAGAAATCGCCGGTGCCCGTCACGACCCACCGCTGTGGTGGTGCTGGGGATCCGCCTCGGGGTCGGCCTGCCCACCTCACGACATCCGGTTCGGCTCGATCGAGGATCCATGCCGATACCGAGTCCTGCGTCCCCTGCTCATGCCACCGCCGCCAATGCTTCCGGCAGTGTGAAAGCACCGGTGTACAAGGCTTTCCCGACGATCGAGCCTTCGACACCTACCGGTTCCAGCGCGGCCAGCGCCACCAGGTCCGCGAGCGACGACACGCCGCCGGACGCCACCACCGGTGCATCTGTCACTGCGCAGACCTGCTGCAGCAGCTCGATGTTCGGTCCGCGCAGGGTGCCGTCCTTCGTCACATCGGTCACCACGTAACGAGAACATCCCTGGGCATCGAGTCGCTCGAGCACTTCCCAGAGGTGACCCGCGTCCTTGGTCCAGCCACGGGCGGCCAGGATGCTGCCGCGTACGTCGAGGCCGACGGCCACCTTGTCCCCGTGCCTGGCTATCACCGAGGCGCACCATTCGGGATTCTCCAGCGCCGCGGTGCCGATGTTCACCCTGGCGCAGCCGGTGGCCAGCGCCGCTTCCAGCGAAGCATCATCCCTGATCCCGCCGGAGAGTTCCACCTTGACATCCAATCTGGCCACCACCTCGACCAGCACCGCGGCATTGCTGCCGCGCCCGAACGCGGCGTCCAGGTCCACCAGATGGATCCACTCCGCTCCATCGTGCTGCCAGGCCAGCGCAACATCGAGCGGGGCGCCGTACCTGGTCTCGGTACCTATCTTTCCTTGCACCAGCCGGACGGCCCGACCATCGGCGACGTCGACGGCGGGCAGGAGTTGGAAGGTCACGAGCGCAGAGCCTATCCAGCAGGCCGGATCAACTCGGAGGCCCGCCCGAGCGCTGCAATCTCGGCCTCAGTCATGGTCGGGTTGACCGCGCGCATCGCCACCGCCGCGTCGACGTCCTGGTCCGAGAACGGGTCACACCCGTTGAGCAAGGCGCAGATCATCGGCCGCACCGGATCCTGGAATGGTCCGGGAAGAATGGCGATCTGCGCCAGGATCAGCGCCGACAGCGCGGTATCAACACCAGCGGGCCCGTGGTCGGCATTGCTCCAGTCGATCACCATTGGACCTTGCGACGACATCAGCACATTTTCCGGGTGCAGATCCAGATGTCGTAATCGATGTCCATCGGGCCAACCCGCAGGCCCGGCGAGGATCAAGTTCGTACGAGATGTGGCCGGAGTGACAGAACGAGCTAGGTCGATCCTCGTACACGAAGTGGATCCTCGCCGGAGGGGAACTGGGCGCGCCGGCACCGGCAAGGCATGGAGCGCGCGCAGCAGATCTGCCAGCAGTCGACCGATAGTCACCGGATCCAATGAACCCGCCGACATCGCTTCCACCATCGTCGGCCCGTCGACCCGCTCCAGCACCATCTCCGGGCCGCAGGCCGAGAACACCCTTGGCACCGGGAATCCTTGGGCCCGAGCCCATTCCATCAGGGCGGCCTGCCCCTCGCACCGGTATTCGCCGTTACGGCAGCGGCGCAGCACTCGCTTGTCGTCGAGTACGAATACCTCGGCGTCACGACCGGAAGCCATCGGCGGCCCCAGCGGCTCATTGGTCACGTGCGGCCGTCGGATTCGCCGAGTCGGAGTCTGCAGCGCGTCATCGACATCGTCATCGATCGTTCGACCGGCACCAGAATGCGGTGGGTGAGTCACCGATCCGCGCGATCACCAGAGTGGCCGCGGTGCGGGTGTCCTTCGTCATCGACCTCCGCACCCGCCGGCGCAGTTCGTCGGGGATGACGGGCGTTCCCCGCTGCTTGATCTCCAGGGTTCCGACGCCGTCGCGCTGCAGCCAACGACCGACCATCCGCTCGGAGTAGGGCGCCACGTCCAGCACCCGGAACGCCCGCACTCCAGGCGGTGGCTGGTCGCCGGTCAAATAGGCCAGGTGTCGATCGAGTAGATGCATCCGGTGCCGGGCCGCGTACTGCAGGACCAGATGGGCGCGGACCACCGCGGCGTCCGGATCGACGATCCATTCGGCGTGCTGACCGGGCGCGGTCCCTGCTCCCCCGTCGTCGTCGAGATCGGTGAGCTCCCAACCCTTTCCGCCGGTGTGCAGCACGCTGGCGCGGCGCCGGACGCCGCCGGCGGTGAATTGCGCCGGCCACAGCACGGCCTCCCTGGCCACGCCGTCCAGCGACACGATCTCCACCTCGCCGGCGCGGTGGAGGTAGTCGTAATCGATGCCGGGCGGCAGCCTGAGTACCGGTGGCCGATCGATGTACGCGGCGTCCAGGTCATCCACCGACGGCACGGTCGCGACCGTGGTGATCCGGCGACCCGCAGAGCGCCTGGCCGGATCCGCGTAGGGCAACAGTCGGCGGGAGACCGGCGCCAGAGCATCGGCCCGCACCACCGGAATCTCAGGGAGATTGGCTCGGGCCATCGCCAGCCGAACCGGATCGAGGTCGGAGCCCAGCACCGTCGGAACTACGGTGGCCGACAGCGCTGCCAGGTCGGTACCGATCGAACACGTCACATCGTGGACGCCGGAGACACCCGATCGGGCCATCCGGCGGGCCCGGTGCTCGGCGACCGGCCACGGACTCGCCTGTTGCAGCGCCTCATCGGTGAACAACCAGGTCGCGGCCCGCTCGCCCAGCTTCCAAGCGGCACGCCGGCGCAGCCGGGCCGTCTCCACGACGGCGGCCGCATGCCGGTCGCAGAAAGTCCGCATCACCGTCAGGTCCGCGATCATGCTGCGGCCGGTCAACGCCAGTTCCGACGCCGCAGCCAGACCCCGGATGCCGGCGCTGCCGGTCAGGTAGCCGACATCATCCGGGGTGAACTGGTATGCCACCGCTCTCGCCTCCGATCAGGACGAACGCCGCCTCTGCCGCCTCAACCCGGCTTCACGTGCGCAAAGTACCGGCCGTGCATGGTCTGCAGTTCCAGCGTCATGCCGAACGTCTCCGACAGCGCGTCGGCGGTCAGCGCCTCGGCCACCGGCCCCGATGCCACCATCCGCCCCTCGCGCAACAACATGACGTGCGAGAACGCGGAGGGGATCTCCTCGACGTGGTGGGTCACCAGAACAGTGGCCGGTGCGGCGGGATCCTCGGCCAGTACGGACAGCCTGGTCAGCAGATCCTCCCGGCCGCCCAGGTCGAGTCCGGCTGCCGGCTCGTCCAGCAACAACAGCTCGGGGTCCGACATCAGCGCGCGGGCAGCCAGTACCCGCTTGCGTTCCCCTTCGGACAGGGTGCCGTAGGCCCGCGTGGACATGGCCGACACCCCCATCGAGTCCAGCATGTCCCTTGCCCGGTCGAAGTCCAGCTCGTCGTAGCGCTCGCGCCAACGCCCGAGGACGCCGTAGCCTGCCGACACCACCACGTCCAGTACCTTCTCCAGCGGCGACACCCGGTTGGCAAGCGCCGCAGACGAAAACCCGATCAGTGGGCGAATCTCCGCCAACGACACCGCTCCCAGTCGGCCGCCGAGCACATGGGCCCGGCCGGTCGTCGGATGCATCTGGGCCGCGGCGATCTGCAGCATAGTGGTTTTACCAGCGCCGTTGGGGCCCAAGATCACCCAGCGTTCGTCCGCTTCCACGTTCCAGCGCACCGAATCGAGCAGCACCGCGCGGCCCCTGCGAACCGTGACGTCGAAGAGATGGACGACCGAATCCGGGCCCGGGACGATCGACACCTGCGCAGTTGCTGACACGCCGCCATTGTTCCGCACCTGTGGAGCCGTTCCGGGACCGGGACTCGCCGGGGAGGAGCAGGGTGGCCGGCCGCGGCGTCGGATCCGCGAGAATCGCCGCATGCCCCAGCGACATCTGCCGCAGATCGCCGCGGCGAGCCCGTCGGTGTTCCCCGGCCGGCCGTTCCCACTGGGCGCCACCCCGGCAACGGACGGGACCAACTTCTCGATCGTCGCAGACGGAATCCCGGCCGGAGGGACCGACAGCGGGGTGGTGCTCTGCCTGGTCGACGCCGCCGGCAACGAGCGCAGCTGGGAGATGCGGGATCTGACCCGCGGCTGCTGGCATGCGTTCGTACCGGGCGTCGGTCCCGGCCAGCGGTACGGCTATCGGGTGGCGGCGCACGACCCGGCCAAGATGTTGCTGGACCCCTACGCCAGACGACTGGACACCACCGATTACGACCTGATGGCGGCGTCCGGTCCCGGCCTGCAGACCCTGGGCTCGGTGCCGCTCGGCGTGGTCACCCCGCCAATCGGCGTCGCCGGTCCACGCCCGGAAGTGCCATGGGAACACACGGTCATCTACGAAGCCCACGTGAAGGGCCTGACCGCCCTGCATCCGGACGTCCCCGCCGAACTTCGTGGCACCTTCGCCGGCGCCTGCCACCCTGGCGTCATCGAGCACCTGCAACAGCTGCGGATCACCACGCTGGAGCTGCTGCCGGTGCACGCCTTCGTCTCGGAACCAGCGCTGGTGGCGACCGGACGCCAGAACTACTGGGGCTACTCAACTCTCGGATTCTTCGCGCCGCACCCCCGCTACGCATCCCGTCCCGGACGGGAGGTGGAGGAGTTCGCCCGGATGGTCGAGGCCCTGCACCGGGCAGGTATCGAAGTTGTCCTGGACGTCGTCTTCAACCACACCGGCGAAGGCGGACCCACCGCCCCGATCACGCTGTCCTGGCGCGGTCTGTCGCCGGGCACCTACTACCTTCCGGACACGGTGGATCTCACCGGCTGCGGGAACACGGTGAATGTCGCGCCGCTGGCCTCGGTCCGGATGATCACCGACTCGTTGCGGTACTGGGCCGGTGATCTGGGCGTCGACGGTTTCCGCTTCGACCTCGCCTCTGTCCTGGGCCGACCGGCCGGCGGACCGTTCGACGCCGGTGCTGCGCTGCTCACCGCCATCGCCGCCGATCCGCTGCTCGCCGACCGCAAGCTGATCGCCGAACCCTGGGACGCCACCGGCGACGGCTACGCTGTCGGCCGGTTCGGCTCGGACTGGGCCGAGTGGAACGATCGCTTCCGGGACGACGTGAGGGACTTCTGGCGCGGCGCGGGCAAGGTCTCCGGACTGGCCTTCCGGCTGACCGGTTCGCAGGACCGCTTCGGCGCCGGGCGGCGCCCATGGGCCTCGGTGAACTTTGTCACCGCCCACGACGGATTCACTTTGCGAGACCTGGTGTCCTACAACGACAAACACAATTCCGCGAACGGCGAGTACGACGCGGACGGCACCACGAATCACCGCTCGGACAACCACGGCGTCGAGGGCGAGACGGACGACCGGCAGATCCGGGAGCTGAGACTGCGGCAGGCGCGCAACATCGCGGTCACTCTGCTGCTGGCCACCGGTACTCCGATGATCACGATGGGTGATGAGTTGTGGCGCACCCAGGGCGGCAACAACAACGCCTACTGCCAGGACAACGAGACCAGCTGGCTGCACTGGCCCGGGGGATCGGATTGTCCGCACCTTCCGGTCGCCCGCGATGACGCCGAGGCCATGCTCCGGTTCTTCCGGCGCACCCTTGCCATCCGGCGCAACGCGGTGGCGTTGCACCAGGGCGAATTCTTCGTCGGCCGGCCGGCCGGGGGCTCCCCGCCCTTCCGTGCGGCGACCGCGGACCTGGTGTGGTTCAACGAGTCCGGCGATCTCATGGACGACAGCGATTGGAACGACCTGGAACGGCGCACCCTGCTGATGTGGGTGAACGGGACGGGCGTCACCGGCCACGGCCCGCACGGCGAGGTCCAGACCGACGACTCCTGGCTGCTGGTGCTGCACGCCGGCGCCGCGGACGTCGAGGTGCGACTGCCGGACGGCGCGTTCGGCGAGGCCTACCTGCCGACGCTCGACACCTCGACCGCCGACGGCACCCCGGCGGACGCCACGGCAATGAGCGCCGACATGGACATCACCGTGCCCGCGCGTACCGTCCTGCTGTTGCGCGCGCTCCGGCCGAGTACCTGGTCCTCCACCCGTCCCACTCCGCCTGGTCCGGGCGTCAGGCGGTGGTGACCAGGCCCATCTCGGCCGCCGAGGCCAAGAGCGGATGCCGGGGGACCGCCCGCACCGTGTAGCCGATGGCTCCTGGCCGCTCCAGGGCCACCTCGACCTGGAACCGGTGCCCGTCGCCGTTGCCTACGTACTGCATGTCGGTGGTTTCGGTGTCCGAGAGGTTCTCGGTCTCGTCGACTGTTCCGGTCACGACCTGAACCTGCACGTCGTTCTCGGTGAGCCCACCCAGTTCCAGATACGCGCGGAGCGTCATCACATTTCCCAACGAAGGCTCCTGACCAATGCCGGACGCGTCCACATTCACCACCCTGACCTGTGGCCAGGCCGCCCTGACCATGTCCTTCCAGGCCGTAAAGGCCTTGGCCACCAGCGGATCGGCGGCGAGCGTGTGGACAGCGGCGGCAGCCGGACCGTAGTAGCCGTTCACATAGTCGCGCAGCATCCGGGTGGCCTGAACCCGCGGACCCAGGTAGCCGAGCGTGTGCCGGATCATGTCCACCCAGCTGTCCGGGCGGTCGTTGTACGGGCGATCGTAGAACAGAGGAACCACCCGGGACTCGACGAGCTCGTACAGGGCGGTGGCCTCCAGGTCGTCGCGCCTGGCTTCGTCCTGCACATTCGCGCTGGCAATCGTCCAGCCGTCGCGACCGTCGAACAGCTCGTCCCACCAGCCGTCTGAGATCGACAGGTTCAGCACGCCGTTCAGTGCTGCCTTCATTCCCGATGTCCCTGAGGCCTCCTGCGGCCGGATCGGGTTGTTCAACCAGACGTCGGCGCCGGCGCACAGCACGGCAGCCATGCCCATGTCGTAGTCGGCAAGGAAGACGATGCGATGCCGGATCGCCGGGTCGTCGGCGAACTTCACCATTTCCTGCATGAACCTCTTGCCCCCGTCATCCGCGGGGTGGGCCTTGCCGGCGATCACCAGCTGGATCGGGCGGTCGGGATCGAGCAACAACTTCTTCAGCCGCACCGGATCGCGCAGCATCAATGTCAACCGCTTGTAGGTGGAAACCCGGCGGGCGAACCCGATGGTGAGAACGCCCGGGTCCAGGATCGAGCGGGTCCAGCCGAGTTCGGCCTCGCTCGCCCCGCGCTGCAGCCACGACTGCCGGGCGGTGTCGCGGGCCATGTCGACCAGCCGGCTGCGCAGGGTGTTGCGCAGGGTCCAGAGCCGGCCGTTGTCGACCCGGTCACCGCCGGGCCACTCGTCGGCCGATGCCAGGTCGCGCCACTCGGACATGTCGCCGGCGACGTCGTACATCTCCCTGGCCGCCCAGGTCGGGAGGTGGACGCCGTTGGTGACCGAACCGATCGGAACCTCGTCCGGCGTGAACCCCGGGTACAGCGGGGCGAACATCGCCCGGCTGACCGCCCCGTGCAGCTTGGCGACTCCGTTGGCGCGCTGCGCCAGCCGCAAACCCATGTGCGCCATGTTGAACCGCCCGGGATCGTCCTCCGCGCCGAGCGCCACTACTTCCTGGACCTGCAGGCCGGGCAACATCCGGCTGGCCCCGTTCGGGTCGCCGTCCAGGTAGTGCCGGACCAAGTCCATCGGAAACCGGTCGATGCCGGCCGGCACCGGAGTGTGAGTGGTGAAGACGGTGCCGGCCCGGACAACGGTGAGGGCCTCGGCGAACGACATCCCGTCGGTGTCCTGCAGGTTGCGGATCCGCTCCAGACCGAGGAAGCCCGCGTGGCCCTCGTTCATATGGAACACCTCTGGCTGCGGACGGCCGGAGATCTCGACGAAGGCCCGGACCGCACGCACGCCGCCGATGCCGAGCAGCAGTTCCTGCTTGATCCGATGGTTCTGGTCCCCGCCGTAGAGCTTGTCGGTGGTCTGCCGCAGTTCGTCGTCGTTGGCTTCGATGTCGGTGTCCAGCAACAACAACGGGATTCTGCCGACGTCCGCGCGCCAGATCCTGGCGACCAGCTTACGACCCTCGGGCATCGGTATCGAGACGGTGACTTCCTCTCCGTCCGAGGTGCGGACCAGGTCGATCGGCAGCCCCTGCGGGTCGTGCGCCGGGTAGTGCTCCTCCTGCCAGCCGTCCGCCGACAGTGACTGCCAGAAGTACCCGTGCCGGTACAGCAGGCCGACCCCGATCAGCGGCAGCCCGAGGTCCGAGGCCGACTTGAGATGATCCCCGGCCAGGATTCCCAGACCACCGGAGTAGTTCGGCAGCACCTCGGTGATTCCGAACTCCATCGAGTAGTAGGCGATACCCGTGGGAAGCTGCCCGGCATCCCGCTCCCGCTCCTGTTGCTGGTACCACCGCGGGCTGGTCAGGTACGCCTGCAGGTCGGCGTGCAGAGCGTGCACCCGGTCGAGGAATCCCTGGTCGGTCGACAACTGCTGGAGCCGGTCCTTGGGAACCGCACCCAGCAACTTGAGCGGGTCTCCCTCGAACTTCTCCCACAGCCCCCGGTCGATGTCCGCGAACAGGTCCTGACTCGCCGGATGCCAGGACCACCGCAGATTACGGATCAGGCCGCCCAACGGGGCGAGGGCCTCGGGCAGCTGCGGTCGGACGATGAATCGTCGGAGAGCCTTCACCGGGCTGAGGCTACCGTCGGCGTTATCGATTCAGAAACACTTCCGCTGCCGGCCCCTCCGGACCGCATCCGCGGGCCCTGCCCGTGGCCAATTCCGGGACGCCGGAGCGCGACACGGCCAGCAGCGGGCGGTCCCGGACGACGAAGCTGTGGCTGGTCCGGCCCACCGGACGGCAACGCTGTGACTGGTCCCGGCCCACCGGACGGCAACGCGGCCAGGCTGTGGCAGCTCAGGTGACGGTGGATCGGACCGAGAATCGCGGATCCTGGAACTCGCCCGACCGCAGCACCTGGCGCAGCTGCTCCCCCGCCCGCAGCACGTCCCGCCGGCTCACGTACAGCGGTGCGAATCCGAAGCGGATGATGTCCGGCGTCCGGAAATCGCCCACCACGCCACGAGCGATCAGTGCCTGAACGATCGGATAGGCGGCGGGATGACGCAGACTCACCTGAGACCCACGCCGCGCAGGGTCGGCGGGCGTGACGATCTCCAACTCATCCATCAGTTCCGAACTGACGAAATCCATCATGAGGCCGGTGAGATCCAGAGACCGGGCGCGGACGTCGGCGATATCCAGATCCTGGTACGGCGTGAGCGCCGCCTCCAGTGCGAGCAGCGACAGCATCGGTGCCGTACCGGTGCGCATCCGCTCGATGCCGTCGATCGGCTGGAACTCCTGGCTCATCCCGAACGGCTCCGCATGCGCGTGCCAGCCGGGAAGTGGCTGATCGATCCGCTCCTGATGCCCGGCGTCCACGTAGATGAACGCCGGAGACCCAGGACCGCCATTGAGGTACTTGTACGTGCAGCCGACCGCAAGATCGACGCCGTGCTCGGAGAGTCCCACCGGCACCACCCCGGCGGAATGGCAGATGTCCCACACCGCCAGCGCACCGACGTCGTGCACAGCGGCGGTGACGGCAGGCAGGTCGTAGAGCACTCCGGTCCGGAAATCCACCTGGCAGAACACGGCGAGTGCGACCGTCTCGTCGAGCGCGGATCCATCGTCCGGCGCGGCCGGCCGCACTTGCATGCCGAGTAGTCGGGCCGCCGCATCCACGATGTATCGATCGGTCGGGAACGTCGCGTCATCGATGACGATCACCCGACGAGCTGGGCTGTCGGCCTGCAGCCTGGCGGCCGCGATCACCGCCTTGAACAGGTTCACCGAGGTCGAATCCGTCACCACGACTGTGCCGGCGTCGGCGCCGACGATGGGGGCGATCCGGTCGCCCACCCTGCCCGGTGCCTGCCACCATCCGGCGCCGGTCCATGAGCCGATGAGATCCCGACCCCATTGCCGGTCCACCACGTCCTGAACCACTGCAGAGACCGCCTTGGGCAGAGCGCCGAGTGAGTTTCCGTCGAGGTAGAGCACGTCGGCCGGCAGGTCGAAAAGGTTCTGCAACTTCGACAACGGGTCGGCGTCGTCGGCGGCCATGGCCTGCCGGACGAGATCGGTCATGACGACCGGTCTATCAGGTCGGCGTTCGGCCGGCATCGGCCCCGGAGATCGGCCGCCGCTTGATCTGGCCGACTTGGGCACAAACGCGCCCCCTTCCGCCTGCCAGGTTCGCTCGACCGCCCGACTCGGGCACCTACAGGCGCCCGCCCGCCTCCAAGCGTCGATTAACCGCCCGACTCGGGCTCTTAACCGCCCTGAACGACATCTTCGGCTCCTGACCGCCCAACCTGGGCACCTACATGCCCCCTCGCAAGACCCAGTCGCTCTCAATCGCCCGACTTGGGAACCTTGATGCTCCGGTGCGGAACCAGTCGCTCTCAATCGCCCGACTTGGGCACCTGTTCGCACGATCCGGGGCGGCGAGGCGGCGTAACCGCCCGACTTGGGCACTTGTCGCACGATCTGGGGCGCCGGGGCCCACATATCCGCCCGACTTGGGCACCAACGGCCCCGATCCGGGCGCCGACGGCGCATAACCGCCCGACTCGGGCACAGGGAGCCGCGGGAGGAGCACCCGCCGCAGCGATGCCGTCAGACTTCGACGTTGCCAGGCGTCCGGTCGACCTACTGAATCGATCCGAGCCGGCTAAACGGTGCAGCGGTTGAGAACCTGGGTGGTCGCTGCTGGGCATGCGCTCGCGGTAGCGTTGCGCGCGTGGCCGGACGCATCGGATTGACCGACATCACCCCCAGTGTCGCATGTGGCAAGTATCCGGCGAAGGCAGTGATCGGGCGGCCGCTGGAGATCGGCGCAACCGTTTTCCGCGAGGGTCACGACGCGGTCGCAGCCAGCGTGGTGTTCCGGCCGGTGTCGGTCAAGGGAATGCGCGTACAACCCAATGGCGGACTCAATCGGATGACACCGGGAGTCCCCGGCACTGATCGCTGGTCCGCTCAGGTCGTCCCGGACAGCCTCGGTCTGTGGACGCTCACCGTCGAGGCCTGGAGCGATCCGCTGGAGACCTGGCGGCACGCCGTCGAAGTGAAGTGGGCCGCTGGTCAGACAGCGGACGAACTGGCCAACGACCTGGAGGACGGCGCTCGGCTGCTGGACGAGATCGCCTGCCGGCCGCGCAACCCGCTGGCCGGCACCGTCAAGGCAGCAGCAGCCGTGCTGCGCGACACCTCGTTACAGTTGCCCGACCGGATTGCGCCCGCCCTGGAGGCGACGACCTGGGCCGCACTCAGGGCCGATCCGATCCGGGAGCTCGTCACCAGGTCCGCGCCGCTGCAGGTCAGGGCGGAATCCGAGCTTGCCGAGTTCGGTTCCTGGTACGAGTTGTTCCCCCGGTCGATCGGCGCCCGGATCGCCGAGGACGGGAGCCCACTGAGGCACGGCACCCTGCGGGACGCAATCGGGGAGCTACCCAGAATTGCCGCCATGGGCTTCGACATCGTCTACCTGCCGCCGGTCCATCCGATCGGTCAGGTGAACCGTAAGGGCCGCAACAACTCTGTCGTCTGCGAGCCCGGCGACGTCGGATCTCCGTGGGCCATCGGCTCGGCGGCCGGTGGTCACGACGCCATCCATCCGGATCTCGGTACCATCGACGACTTCGACGACTTCGTCTTGGCTGCCGCCGAACACAACCTGCAGGTCGCCATCGATCTGGCCCTGCAGTGCGCTGCCGACCACCCGTGGGTATCCGCCCATCCCGAGTGGTTCACCACCCGCCCGGACGGCACCATCGCCTACGCCGAGAACCCGCCGAAGAAGTATCAGGACATCTATCCGCTCAATTTCGACAACGACCCCGCCGGCCTGTACACCGAAGTGCTGCGGGTGGTCGAATTCTGGATCTCCCACGGTGTGAAAGTTTTCCGGGTCGACAATCCGCACACCAAGCCGATCAATTTCTGGGAGTGGCTGATCGCCGCCGTTCACGCGAACACTCCTGAGGCGATCTTCCTGGCCGAGGCGTTCACCAAGCCGGCGATGATGCACGAATTGGCCAGAATAGGTTTCACTCAGAGCTACACCTATTTCACCTGGCGCGTCGGGAAGCAGGAGATCGCCGACTACGGCGTGGAACTGGTGGCCGCATCGGACTACATGCGGCCCAATTTCTTCGTGAACACGCCGGACATCCTGCACGCGTCGCTGCAGTACGGCGGCCCGGCAATGTTCGCCATCCGGGCAGTGCTGGCCTCGACGCTGTCGCCCACCTGGGGCGTCTACTCCGGGTACGAACTGTTCGAACACGTCGCCGTCCGCGAGAGCAGCGAGGAATACCTGGACTCGGAGAAGTACCAGCTCCGGCCACGGGACTTCGCCGCCGCCGTCGCCGAGCAGCGCTCGCTGGAGCCGTTCATCGCCCGGCTCAACCACATCCGCCGGCAACATCCGGCGCTGCAGCGGATGAAGGGCCTGTGGTTCCATCAGGTGTCGAACGACAACCTACTGTGTTACTCCCGGCAGGACCCGGTCACGGGCGACACGGTCCTGGTCGTCACCGCGGTTAACGGACGCGAGACATATTGGGGGGAAACGGATCTGAACCTTCCCGCACTGGGCTTGAACTGGGGCAGCCGGTTCGACGTCGAGGACATGGTGAGCGGGCAGGTATACAACTGGGGGCAGTTCAACGTCGTCGGCTTGGACCCACAACGCCAGGTCGCGCACATCTTCTCCGTCCGACGACCCTGAGCGGACGCCGGACCTGCCGACCCCTCGATCGGAGCCACCGGTCGACCCCACCCAGCAAGAGGCGAGCATGGCCGATCTCACCACGGACGTCGTCGAACCGAGTTCGAAGGACTTCCGTCGCGCCCGACACATGCCGGGCGAGCCCGAGTGGTACAAACGCGCGGTCTTTTACGAGGTACTGGTCCGCGCTTTCTACGACTCCAGCGGAGACGGCACCGGCGATCTGCGGGGGCTGATCGAGAAACTCGACTACCTGCACTGGCTGGGCATCGACTGCCTGTGGCTGCCCCCGTTCTACGACTCCCCCCTGCGTGACGGCGGCTACGACATCTCCGATTTCCGGAAGGTGCTGCCGGAGTTCGGCACCGTCGAGGACTTCGTCGCCCTGCTGGACGCGGCGCACGAACGAGGCATCAGGGTGATCACCGACCTGGTGCTCAATCACACATCCGATCAGCACCAATGGTTCCAGGCATCGCGGAACGACCCCGACGGTCCCTACGGTGACTTCTATGTCTGGTCGGAGACCGATGAGAAGTACTCCGATGCTCGCGTCATCTTCGTCGACACCGAGCCGAGTAACTGGACTTTCGACCCGGTCCGTAAGCAGTACTACTGGCACCGTTTCTTCGCTCACCAACCCGACCTGAACTTCGAGAACCCCGACGTCGCCGAGGCGATGATCGACGTGATGAGGTTCTGGCTGGACCTGGGCATCGACGGATTTCGGCTGGATGCGGTGCCGTACCTGTTCGAGGAAGAAGGCACCAACTGCGAGAACCTGCCGCGGACCCACGAGTTCCTGCGGCGCTGCCGCAAGGTGATCGACGACGAATATCCCGACGCGGTGCTGCTGGCCGAGGCGAACCAATGGCCGGCCGATGTTGTCGAGTACTTCGGTGATCCGGAGCAGGGCGGCGACGAATGCCATATGTGTTTCCACTTCCCGCTGATGCCGCGCATCTTCATGGCAGCCCGCCGAGAGAGCCGGTTCCCTATCTCTGAGATCCTCGCCCAGACCCCGGCCATCCCCACGTCAGGACAGTGGGGAATCTTCCTGCGCAATCACGACGAGCTCACCCTGGAGATGGTCTCCGACGAGGACCGTGACTACATGTGGGCGGAGTACGCCAAGGATCCTCGAATGAAGGCCAACATCGGCATCCGCCGGCGACTGGCCCCGCTGCTGGACGGCGACCGCAAACAGATCGAGCTGTTCACCGCCATGCTGCTGTCGCTACCGGGCGCGCCCTGCCTGTACTACGGCGACGAGATCGGCATGGGAGACAACATCTGGCTCGGTGATCGGGACGGAGTCCGCACGCCGATGCAGTGGTCGCCAGACCGCAACGCCGGCTTCTCGCGGTCCGACCCGGCCAGGCTGTATCTGCCCACCATCATGGACCCGAACTACGGCTTCCAGACCATCAACGTGGAAGCGCAGATGAACACCACGTCGTCGCTGCTGCACTGGACCCGCAGGATGATCGAGATCCGCAAGCAGTTCGCCGCCTTCGCGACCGGCGAGTTCACCGACCTCGGCGGGTCCAACCCCTCTGTACTGTCCTACCTGCTGCACCATCCCGGGGACGCGGGCAAGAACGATCCTGGGCACACCGTCTTGTGCGTCAACAACCTGTCACGGTTCCCCCAGCCGGTGGAACTCGATCTGCGGAGGTGGGAACGCGCGATACCGGTCGAACTCACCGGCGGGCAGCGCTTCCCGGCCATCGGGGAACTGCCGTACCTGCTGACGTTGGCCGGACACGGTTTCTACTGGTTCCAGATCACGCCCGACCCGGAGGTGTCCTGAACTGATGAGTGTCGACGACCCCATCCGCGGCAGCTCGACCTGCAACGCCGCAGCCGACTCTGACGGGCTGGCCGCGCTGCTGGCCGAATGGCTGCCCCGGCAACGTTGGTTCGCCGGGCGCCGGAAGCTGACCGGCGGGGTGCGGGTGACGTCGCGGGTCCAGGTGGGTGCGACCGCCGATGCCCGCTTCGAACACCTGCTCGTCGAGGTCCCGGATCCCGAGGGCGAGGCAGACCGCAGCTATCAGCTGTGGGTCGGCGTCCGCGCCGAACTCCCCCGAAAGTGGGCACACAACGAGATCGGCCGGCTCGGCGAGCCGGAAACATCCCCACGGATCGAGGTCTGGTACGACGCGCTGCACGACAACGCGCTCACCTCGATGCTGCTCACCGCGATGGTGAGTGGCACCGATCTCGGTGACGTGCGGTGCTCGACGACACCTGGCGCGGATGTCGATCCGGCGGCGCCCGGGCTGGTCGTCAGCGGCGAACAGTCGAACACCTCGGTGATCTACGGCCAGTCGGCGATCCTGAAGATCTTTCGCCGGCTCGAGCCCGGCCCGAATCCGGATGCCGAGGTGCACGCCGCACTGGCAGAGCGATCACCACGGCACGTCGCGCGGTTGCTCGGCGAGCTCAGCGGAGAATTGCGGGGCGTCCGGACCACCCTCGGCGTGCTCACCGAGTTCTTTGCCAACAGTGCCGACGGCTGGATGGCAGCCAGCGCCAGCGTGCGCGATCTGATGGCCGAAGGAGATCTGCGGGCCGATGAGGTCGGCGGCGACTTCGCCGCCGAGGCCGGGCGACTCGGCGAGGCGATCGCCGAAGTCCACCGGGACCTCGCGGAGGCATTCGGCACCGTCACGGTGCACGCCGACCAACTGCGACGGACCCTTGACGACATGGCGGGGATGGCCCGCCGGACGGTTTCCGCGGTGCCGGAGCTGACCGAGTACGCCGAGCGCATCGACGCCACCTTCCAAGCCGCTGCCGCTTCCGCGGCATCGATGACGCTGCAACGCATCCACGGCGACCTGCACCTCGGGCAGACGCTGCGCACCCTTACCGGTTGGGCGATCATCGACTTCGAAGGGGAACCGAGTAAGCCGCTGGAGTACCGCAGGGCGCTGCAATCACCGCTCCGCGATGTGGCCGGCATGCTCCGCTCGTTCGAGTATGCCGCCCACCACCTGCTTCCCGGGTCGCACGCGGATGCCCAGCATGCGTTCCGGGCCACCGAGTGGGCGGCCAGGAACCGGCGCGCCTTCTGCGACGGCTACGCGGCCAAGGGCGGCGGCGACCCACGGCACGCCGGCAGCCTGCTGCGGGCGTTCGAACTGGAGAAGGCGGTTTACGAGGTTCGCTACGAGCACGACCACCGACCGGGCTGGTTGTCCATTCCGCTGCACGCCGTCGCTCAGTTGACCCGCCCGGGAGGCCCGTCGTGACCCAACCCCGCAAACCCGGAACCTCTCCGTCGTCCACCCCGGAAGGGAACACCGCAGATCCGATCACCGCGGACGAAGCCGGGCGGCCGGCGGACATCGAATCGACGGCCGGAGCCGGTGCGACCCCGCAGCCGACCGTGGGGGTCGGCGGGCGGCAGGATGTCGATGTCGGGGGGACGTCCGCGCCGGTGCCGAGCGCTGGGCCGACGGAACCCGCCGAACCGTCCGTCGAGGCGATGGAGAAGGTGATCGGCGGGGACACTCGCGACCCGCACGGCTTGCTCGGGGCACACCCGCAACCGGACGGCAGCACCATCGTCCGCACCCTGCGCCACCACGCTCAGAGCATCGTGCTGCTCACCGGCGACAACGAGATCCCGCTCGAACACGTGCACGGCGGCATCTTCGCCACCCGGTTGCCGGCCGCGCTCGGCGACTACCGGCTGCGAGTGACGTATGGGCCGGACGCGGTCTACGAAGTGGACGATCCGTACCGCTGGCTCCCCACACTCGGTGAGATGGACCTGCACCTGATCGGTGAGGGCAGGCACGAGCAGCTGTGGGAGGCGCTGGGCGCTCACGTGCGCACCTACAGCACCCCACGGGGTGAAGTGACCGGCACTTCCTTCGCCGTGTGGGCGCCGAACGCTCGCGGCGTCCGGGTGACCGGCGACTTCGACAGCTGGACCGGGGCCGGACAACCGATGCGGTTGCTCGGCAGCAGCGGGGTCTGGGAACTGTTCGTCCCGGATGTGGGCGCCGGAACCCGCTACAAGTACCAGATCCTCTCGGCCGACGGCGGGTGGCACACCAAGGCCGATCCGATGGCCTTCGCCGCCGAGATCCCCCCAGCCACCGCGTCGGTGGTGTCCACCTCGCAGTACGTCTGGGGCGACCGGGACTGGATCAGCCACCGCGGCGCAGGTGATGTGCTGGCGTCCCCGATGTCGATCTACGAGGTGCACATCGGTTCTTGGCGGCCAGGTCTGGGCTACCGGCAACTGGCCGACGCGCTGATCGACGACATCGGCCAAACCCGCTTCACGCACGTCGAGTTCCTGCCGTTGGCGGCCCATCCGTTCGGCGGATCCTGGGGCTATCAAGTCACCTCCTACTATGCGCCCGACCCACGGTTCGGTTCGCAGGACGACTTCAAGTACCTGGTGGATCGACTGCACCAGGCGGGTATCGGGGTGATCCTGGACTGGGTTCCCGCGCATTTCCCCAAGGACGAGTGGGCGCTCGCCCGGTTCGACGGCACGCCGCTCTACGAGCACGCAGATCCCCGCCGCGGTGAGCAGAAGGACTGGGGCACACTGATCTTCAACTTCGGCCGGCACGAGGTAAGGAACTTCCTGGTGGCCAACGCGCTGTACTGGCTCGAGGAGTTCCACATCGACGGCCTGCGGGTCGATGCCGTCGCGTCGATGCTCTACCTGGACTACAGCCGGGAACCGGGCGATTGGACGCCGAACATCTACGGCGGCAACGAGAATCTGGAAGCGGTCTCGATGCTGCAGGAAGTCAACGCGACGGTCGGCAAGCGGGTGCCGGGCGCCGTGATGATCGCCGAGGAGTCGACGGCCTGGCCGGGCGTCACCCGCCCGACACATCTGGGCGGTCTGGGCTTCCACCTGAAGTGGAACATGGGCTGGATGCACGACACCCTCGGTTACGTCTCGCGGGATCCGATCCACCGTTCCTGGCATCACGGTGAGATGACCTTCTCGCTGATGTACGCGTTCTCCGAACAATTCGTGCTGCCGCTGTCGCACGACGAAGTGGTGCACGGTAAGGGATCTCTGTGGGGCAAGATCCCCGGCGACCCGTGGCGTAAGGCTGCCACCCTGCGTGCCTACTTCGCCCACATGTGGGCACATCCCGGCAAGCAACTGTTGTTCATGGGCGGCGAACTGGGTAATCCACTGGAATGGAACGCCGACGGGCCGGTGCCCTGGGAGCTGCTCGCCGATCCGCTGCACAGCGGGATCCGTTCGCTGGTCGCCGACCTGAATCGGGTGTACGTCTCTCATCCGGCTCTGTACACCCAGGACTTCAGTACGGACGGGTTCGAGTGGATCGACGCGAACGACCGTGACGGCAATGTGTTCAGCTACCTGCGCAAGGGCGCAGACGGTTCGGTGCTGGCCTGCGTGGTGAACATGTCGGCCGTTCCGCACCGGAACTATCGCATCGGCCTGCCGCACTCCGGTCCCTGGCGTGAGGTGGTGAATTCGGACTCCGATCTCTACGGCGGATCCGGCGTCGGGAACCTCGGCGTCGTCCAGGCAAAGGTCGGCGACTGGCACGGCCAGCCGGCCAACGCCCAAGTGACCCTTCCTCCACTGGCGGCGCTGTGGTTCGCCCCGGACGTCGAGGACTGATCCGGCTGCCAGGTGTCCGGGCGGTCGCGGTTGCGGCCGCCCTGGTCGCAGCCGGCCTGGCAGGCTGCGACAGCCCGATGGCCGGCTCCGCTGCGCCGGCCGCCTGGGTCGACCGGGCGCTCGGTGGCGTGTCGCTGACCCAGACACCGAAAGTGGTGTCGGAGTCGGCGGCCCGCGACGTCGCAGGCGTTCTCGCCGATGCGGAAGATTTCTGGCGTCCACTGCTCGTCGGGCACAGGACGCCGGTGAGCGGCGGCTACACGTTGATCGACACCGCTGCCTCCACACCGGCCGGCGAACCCGCGATCTGTGCGGGCGCCCGGGAAGTGCTGAGCGGCAACGCTCTCTACTGTCCCTCGCAGGACCGGATCGTCGTCGACGCCGCCGCCCTGGTGCCGGTGCTGCGCGATCGGTACGGGGTCGGCGGCCTCGCGGCGTCACTGGCGCACGAATTCGGGCACGCCGTGCAGGCCAGGATCGGGCCCACCCCTGAGCGGCGAAGTAGCCGCTACCCGCAGATGTTGCTGGAGGCGCAGGCGGACTGTGGCGCCGGAGCTTTCCTGCAGTGGGTGGTGGACGGGCACGCCAGGCGGCTGCACCTGCCGCCAGGGTCGCTGCCCGACTCGGTTGCCCCGCTTCTGGATTTCCGGGATGCTCCGACCGCCTCGAGCGACGCCGCATCGGGCACGGCCCGCCCGGTCCACGGTCTCAGCCTCGACCGGCTGCGCTTCGTGCTGCGTGGGATGCGCGATGGCCCCGCCGCCTGCCGGGGCATGACGGTTGCTGGACTGCGGCTGACGCTGGGCCGCGCAGGGACCGGTCCGGTGGGCTCCCTCCGGTTCGCCGATCTGGGCGCGGTGAGCACCGCCGCGCAGATGTCCATCGGCTCCTTCGATCGCCGCGCTCCGGTCCGCGTCGCCGACCCGCGGGACACCGCGGCGGCCGCTCCGTACGGTCAGTTCGCCCAGGCGGCGGCCACCGCGCTGGCCACGGGCCGCGTCAGCTACCCGAACCGGGCCGGCGCCGCCTGCTTCACCGGGGCCTGGACGTCGGCGGTGTTCGGGACGGCCGGCCCCGGCCAGCTCGGCTCCTGGCCCGGAGATGCCGACGAAGCGCTCGACCTGGTCCGGAACCGCCCAGGGTCAACCTGGGCGGAGATGGCGGCATTTGCGGACGGCTTCGACCGTGGACTCTCCGCCTGTCAGTGAACGGGACTGCCGCTCACGACCCGTGCCGCAACCCGTCATAGGGCTCAGTGGCCGTCGGGCTCAGTGGGCCCGCCGGGCCCCGATGCAACGCTTGCCGGGCTTCGGACATAGTTGGACGTGAAGTCAAGTCACGGCCTCGATTATCCACAGCGGTGGGAGCGGGGATGCGAGGCCACGATGGGTCCCGCGTTCGCCAGCGCTCCAGCGCCGCCGCCGGCACGTTTCAACGTGCAGGTGTTGGGCCGTTTGAGTCCCTCGACTCCGGCCAGGCTGGCGTTGTCTTCGCCCGGCGACGAGTCCACCTGCCAGACGTTGGAGCTGACTATCGCGGATCTCTGATCCCCTAGACGTGCTGTAGGTCCCGCGCCTTGTCGGGGGCGCGGGACCTACAGTCACCAGCCTGCCAGTCGATCAAAGGCCTCTGGACGCCCAATTATATCGACGCGCCGTTTCACCCGACGCGCCGTTTCACCGCCGCGGTGGTCCGTGGCTCATGGCAACCCGGTGGTTTCATCACGCTGGCAAGCGACAATGAGAACACTGAGGCACCGGGCAACTCGGTGACCCAGAGTGAACCGCAAGCGCGAACTTTCGCCCGAACGGTCGCGTAGTCAGTGGCCGTCACGGAGGTTACATTTCGTTTCGACGGCCGCGGGGGCCGTCCGAGACTCTTTAGGAGGCCATCGTGCGTAGATCTCTGCTTGCCACACTGGGAGGTGTGGTCGCGTTGCTACTAGGGCTGTTGCTGGCAACGCCTGCATCTGCCAGTACCCCAACAGCGCCGGCATCCGCCAGTACTCCAACAGCTGGACCGGATGACGCGAATCCGGTGCCCGAGCGACATTGCGTCTTGAATGTCGACTCCGGCAAGTTGTCGTGCGTGAGTGACCGGGCAGAAATCAACACGGCCCGTAAGGCAGCTGCCAGCGCCAGTCCTCAGGCGGTTGTCGTCAACGCCCGACTGTGGTCCGGCTTTCTGAACCAGGGCTCGTCCTTGGAGATCCAATCTGGTGCCAACTGCACCGCTGATAAGACGAGGAATGAATTTCAGATTGCGCTTTCCGGTGGTTGGAATGACGTCACATCGTCCTTCCAGGTGTTCGGCGCCTGCCTGCTGCGGTTGTACGACCTCGGCGGCTGTCCGTCCAGTAGCGCAACGTACCCAGGTGCGGTCACTTGGGCCGGGACGACCAACTATGTTGGCGACGCGTTTAATGACAAGGCAAGTTGCGTCTACGTGTCCTAACGCTATTCGCTAGATCCTTCAATGTGAGCCACTTCTTATCTGAAATCTGCGATGGCCAAACCAAGCTGAGCACAAACATTCTCCGGTCCCGGCATTACGCCGACGGCGCCGGTCTTGAGCACACACGGTGTCAGCTTGGGGACCGGGAACTGGTGGCCCGCCGGATCAGGATCGGTGACTTTCGGGTCTGTGGTATGGAATCGTCCTTGACTCCAGCCTGAGCTGCAAACCTCCATAGCTGCGCGTGCCGCGTCCCCGTTTTCGATGGAGCTGCCTGCCCGGTCGGCCCATGCGAAATTGGTGTGGTTACCGTCATCGTTGAGGTCGGCGGTTGCATAGCAGTGCGCCACCCCTCGTTCGCTCGGCGTGGCGAAAGCCCCAAAGGCGGCTGCAGTACCAACTCCGGCGCCCAGGAGCACGACGGAGGTGCCTGCGATCAGCGCGAGCCGCTTCGCGCGGGGCCGCCGCCACTTACGCGGGTTCAACGCCGCAGGCTCACCCATCGATTTCAGAAGAGCCAGGTGCTGTGCCCGGACTTCGGCCGGCACGCGAACCGAGTTCTGTTGTCTCAATACGTGGAAATCCTCGTTCATGTTGTGTCTCCAAATTGAGTGGGTGAGATGGCCTCCGGATAGGGACCGTACAGTCGCCGGAGCTTGGACAATGCCCTGGAAAGCCTCGAACGGACAGTGCCTGGCGGCTCTCCGGTTGCTCGCGCTATAACGGCCGGAGAAAGACCCTGTACCGCACTGAGTAGGACTAATTCGCGTTCACCTTCATCTAGTTTGTTGAGAATGGCGCGTAGTTTCTCGATGCGTCGAATACTGTCGAGGCGTTCGACAATTCGATCCGCCGTATCGGGCGTGGTCAGGAGATCTCGCGGCACGCGACTCAGTGCTTCTCGTGAGCGACGAAGCGATCGGGCTTGATTCTTCAACAAGTTATTTGCACAAACCAACAGCCAGGGTAGGAGCCCTCGCTCGGGATCCAGAGGCAAGTCCGATGCTCTTCGCCAAGCGATCAGGAACACCTCGACTGTGAGATCCTCCGCCTCTACGGGGCCGGTCCGATGGAGCAGATGGGCGTAAACTCGGTCGGAGTACCTGTTGTACAGCTCTGTGTGAGCGGGCACATCCTGCTTGAGCAAGCGGTCGCTCAGATCAGAATCGGCGGCAGCGCGCAGCAGGTCCATGCCTAACTATGTCCGATCAGCCCCAGGTGTTGCACCCACTGCAGACGCGATTCGGCCAGGATCCAAGACGCCGCAACGGTGGACCCGTCCATGACCCATCTCGACAAACTACATTCACCGTCCGCATGCTCACCAGGAGGAATAGTCAAGACCTGGTGTGCCACGAACGTTGGAGGTTGGAGGGCATCGGGCCAGGGCCCCGGCAAAGTCGGTTGGGGGGCTCGTTTTGCGGCGTTTTAGCTGGTCAGCAGTAGTGTGATGGGTCGGTCGGGACGGTTTGCGTAGTGCCGGTTGGCGTGGGCGATGTTGGTGTGGCCGGCCAGTCGTAGCGCGCTGATAGCCAGGTTCCGCAGGCTGGCCATGACCTGGGGGCCGTGTCCGGTGCGGATCTGGGATCGGTCTTCGTCGTAGGTGACATCGCGGACCCAGTGGAGTTGGTTCTCGATGTGCCAGTGCCCGCGGATCCACTCGGCGAGCTGTTCGGGTTGGGCCTGGGCGGCGGTGAGGTCGGTGACCGCGTACACGGTTTCGGTGCGCCATTTCCTGCTTCGTGGTCGGCGGGTGCGGCGGGTGATCCGCAGGGCCTGGGCGGCGTGTGGAAGGTTGATGCCGGCGGCCACGGTGAGAGCTTTCAGACAGCGTTGCTCGATCCGCCCGTGGGCCTTCCCGCCGGCGAAGTGTCCGGTCGGAACGTCGGCCCATGGCAGGCCCGCGAGTTGGGAGTGCAGGGCCGGCTGGTTGCCCTTCACCGTCAATAGGTAATGCGCTCCGCGCTGGGCCACCAGCGCCCGGCGGGGACGTCGGGACAGCCCGATGGCCGCCACCGGCAGCGACAGCGCGGCGACGATGATTCCGACGACAGCCAGCGTTCTGGCCGTCCCGTCCGAGCTGGGCACCGTCACGGCCCCGGCGGCATTGCCGCTTCCTGCCACCGTCAGCGTCGGCGCGGGGTGTTCCGGCTCCTCGCCGCCGGCCGGGGTCGGGTCGGCCCATTTGACGACGCTGCCGTCGTCATATTTCTGATCGGTGGGGAAGGTCAGCGATCCGACGTCGGGCAGTGGGCCGACCTGGAGTTCGAAGTCGGCGAAGCCGCCTGGCGGGATAGTGGTGCCGGAGTCGGCGGTGAAGCTCACCGAGGTCACCGGGTCGGTGACCTCGAAGTCACCCTCCTTGACCGGTGTGGCCAGGTGAGTGCTGACGGCCATCGCCGTCCACCCTGGAACGTTCTTGTAGCGGACAGTTGCCAGCGGAGTCTTGGTGGGCACGGTGATGGTGAGCCCGACGGTGTTGGCCTTGGCGGACTCGTTCGGTACCCGGAAGGTGAGGACGACGAGCTCGGTGCCAGGCGCAGCGGTCGACGGGTCGATCACCACGTGGGCTGACGCACTGCCGGCCCCGACGGCGAGCCCGGCCGCGGCGAGCAAGCCGACGGCCAGCACGCTGGTGGTGAGTTTCATGGAGGTATCTGCTTTCGATGTGATGGCGGCGCGGCATGAGCGCCGCCGAGGGGGGTGGGCAGACGCCGCCAGGTTGCGGTGTCGTGCGCGCACGAGGAAGACCCGGCGTCGACCACCGGGTTCGGTCTCGATTCAGCTCGTCAGCAGAGCGGAGGCCCGCGCCGAGGATGCCGCAACAGCGCTGGACCGGCCGGCAATTCCGACCTGTTCGAGGTACGGATCGACCAGCCGATGGTCGTCGGCGCACAGTGCAGCCGGGCCGGCGGTAGGCGCAGGGCCCGCAGCCAGATCGCCGCCAGCCGGAACAGCACGGCGTCGCCGTGCGCAAGCACGAGCGCGGACAGGGCGGCGGCGATCGCGTGGAACGCCACCATCCTCACCACGTCGAGGCCGCCGCACATCTCGGACGTGCCGGCCGTTCCCGCCATGCCGGACATGCCGGCCGGCCCCGACATGCCCGGCATGCCGCCTGGTTCTGCCATGCCGCCAGCCGCCGGCATGTCGCACATGGTGGTGGTCGTGCTGAACAGCAGATGGAACAACAGCTGCGACGCCGCCAACAGGCTCAGAATGCCGACGAAGCCACGTTGCCGGCTGGCCAGGCCCACGGCCGCCATCGCGATCAGTCCACCGACCCCGAGCACGATCGTGGGCGATGGCAACATCCCGCCGCCGACCAGGTGGCCGAGAGCCGCGAGCTGGGCAGAAACCATCGCGAAGAGCCCACCGCGCAGCAGACGCCAACGCATCGAGGTGGGATCCAGCACGCCGGCCACGCTACTGCGCCAGAATCGGGATGCCGACGCAGTGCGGACGATCGGGCGTCCACCACCACCGGTGCGGGCAGCGCCGGTGTCCGTCCTTGTCGTCGACGCGATTTCAACGGCCGGTGTCTGTCGTTCGCGGCGCGGGAACAGATCGGGCTGTCGCGCGCGGCGGGGGCGTCGTAAGGGCGAGCGCCGCAGATCTCGAGCGCAGGTCCGTCAACGACGATCAGTCGGAAGCTGCCCCGTCACCGCGAAGTGTGGCGCCGCCTATCGGTCCGGCCATTGCCACTTCGGAACCGCGCGCAGTGGGTGCAGGTCGTCGTCGGTGCGGGCGTGTGAGTTCTGCATCGCGACGTGTGATCCGAACTCCACGTGTGAGCGCAGGGCCTCGCGGAAGGGAGCATCCGGCAGACCGGCAGTGTCGGCGGCGGCGAGATAGAGCTCGACGAACCGTTCGCGTTGGCGCTCGGTGATCTCGAGCCCGCGGTGGACCTCGATCAGGTGAGCGAAGCCACCCATCGTGCGGGTGAAGTCTTCCGGTCCGCCGAATGACTCGGAGTCGAAGGCGGCGAGCTGGTCGACGTGCTCGGGGCGCCCCGCACCGAACAGCGGCTGCAGTAAGGGGTCACGCAGCACGCTGCTGTAGAAGGCGTCGATGAACCGGCGAAGTGCCGGGTAGCCGCCGGCGTGCTCGAACAGGGTCTGCACGGAACTTCTCCTCTGCATGCGCGGTGGGACAGCGGTGGACAACTCAAGTGCACCGGGGCGGGGGGACGTCGTCCAACACCTCTTGAGCCGTCCTCACAACTCCTGGTTGTGGGACGCTGGCGGTGTGGATCTGGACACCGGACAGGTACGCGCCTTCGTGGCGGCGTCCGAGAGCGGCAGCTTCGGTCGGGCCGCGGCACAGCTGTTTATGTCACAACAGGCGCTGTCCAAGCGCATCGCGCGGCTGGAAGCAAGCCTCGGCACCCTGTTCACGCGTTCGCCGGGCGGGGTCACCCTGACGGCTTGCGGTGCACGGTTCCTGCCGGACGCCCGCGACATGGTGGCGATGGCCGATGCGGCAGTGGCCGGCGCGCGTGGCAACCGGAACGGCCCCCTGCGCGTCGACGTGTGGGGACATCTGCACCCGACGGACGCCCTGGTGCAGGGTTTCGCCGCCGAGCACCCGGAACTCGTGGTTGAGGTCAGCATGCGGCGCAACCTGCCGCAGTCGCTGACTGCTGTGCAGCGGCGAGAGATCGACGTCGCGACCGGCAACGTCGCCGGGCTGCCTCAGCACCTGCCGGCCGACCTCGCTTGTGAGCTCGTCACCGCTACACCGCTGGCGGCGCTGGTGGGCGAGCGGCACGCCCTCGCCGGGCGCTCGCACCTCGACGCCGCCGTCCTGCGGCGGCACGGGCTGTGGTGGCCGAGCGAGCCCGGCAGTGCCGAGCTGGGAGTTCGCCGCCGAGTACGCGACCTTCATCGGTGCACGGCTGCTCGCCGGCGGGCGCAACATCGGGCTGAGCACCTTGATCGACACAGTCGCAGCGGATCCGGCGCTGGTGACGATCGTCAGCATCGACTGGCCGCTGCCCGAACACTCCGGGACCCAGCTGGTGCCCTTACGGCCGACGCCGTACTACCCCTGGTATCTCATCTGGCCTCGAACGGCTGCCCATCCGTTTGTTCCAGCACTTCGGCACAGCCTGCGCGCCGCCGGGCGGATACCCGACCTGCACGCCGCCGACGTCTGGCTTCCCGCCGCGGTCGACCGAGACGGCGCCCCTTCCGCGTCGCCACGACCGGGACGGCGTAGGCGGCAAGTACATGGAAGACTGCGCCACCGCGTCCGCATGGACCGCTGACGGCCCCCTTCCACCCGGACACTATCTGCCCTACGCCCTCGAACCCCAACGCGCCCACCAACTGTGGTCGATATCGGAACGACTCAGTCGGGCGACCCACTGAGGCACTGGCGACGCTGATGTCAGCGAGCTCAACCCAGGCAGCAGTCGATCCCAGTCGGCTGCTCCGTCTGGAGACGAAAAGGTGCCGGTTCTGACGGAACGGTTCTGAGCCAGTCACGCCGAGGACACGATCCTCATCCGACCTGTCCCCGACAACGTCCGTGGTGGCCCCACCGCCGGGAATCGTGTCGAGCGCACCGCTGACCGTCTTCATGGCCGAGCAGTCCTTCACCGTGCCGCCGAGGAACTAGTGTCCTGCACCGTTTATTCGTTTAGTAGTCGTGCGATGGATTCCAGGATCTGTTCGGCGGGTTTGGTCCAGATGAACGGCTTGGGGTGGGTGTTCCAGTGGTTGATCCGGGCTCGGATGTCGGTTTCGAGGGCGTGGACGCTGCGGTGGTCGCTGCGCTGTAGCAGGTCGCTGGTGACGTAGGCGAAGAATCGCTCGATCTGGTTGAGCCAGCTGGAATAGGTCGGGGTGGAGTGCAGGTGGAACCGGGGATGGGCGGCGATCCAGGTCTTCACCGCTGGGGTTTGTGGGTGCCGTAGTTATCGCAGACCAGGTGGATGTCCAGGTCGTCGGGGACCTGGGTGTCGATCTTGGCCAGGAAGCTCTTGAAAATTGAGACTGGGAACCACGGTGTTGCGGTTGGTTGCTGCGGCTGTGGTGGTGCTGCCGGGGGCGGCTACGGCAGCACCGGCGAAGCCCGCGCCTGCCTCGGCGTCGGCAGCGGCAGTGGCGGCAGTGGCGGGAGGGTCAGCGGCACACCGGTGCGCGAAGAAGTTCGACGAGGCGCAGCGGGCTGACATGGAATCGTTCCGCGACTTCGATGCCAAGACCTGGCGCGCCGGGCACGACCGGAACGCCGTTAGCATCTTTCCGAGCGGAGCCCGGTTCGTCGGGATCGACGCCATCATGGCGGCGGTAAAGTCGCACTTCGCCAACAAGGAGGCGGTGTGGTCGTGGACCGAGATCCACCGCCGGGTGGACGGCTGCTCGATCGGCTACATCGAGTACGAGGCGGTCTACGAGATTCCGCGGATCCACTTCTACCAAAGAGCTTTGACGGTCGTCACCTCTGTCTATTCGCACGGTAAGTGGCTCAGCATCTTGGACCAGGGCACGATGCTGGAGCTGCGCACCAACTGACTCCTCCGGCGCGGGTTGCCGGCTTGTTCGGCGCAGGTTCCGCCGCCCGCCGGGCGTTGCCGGACGGTGGACCCGGATCGGTCAAACGGGCGTCAATGATCCCGTCGGCCGACTGGAGTCCACCGCCGGCAGCCAGTCACGGTGGCGACGACTCCGAGATCCGATTGTTTAGCTGTGACGGATCGAACTGGAGCACTGTGACAGCGGCGAACCCGCACTGCAGGCCCGAATGAACAACCCATTGATGGTTGTCCCGGGACGCGATGAAGCCGGCTCGACGTCTGGAACCGGATCAACGAGCGGTGATCAGTTGCGGGTTCGGGCGGTGAACAGCAGGTACTCCCAGTCCATCGCTCCTGACCCGAGATCGTGACGTCGCGCCATGTCGGCCAGATCGCGGTCCAGGGCAGCCACCTTCTCAGGTTCGGCGGAAAGGCTGTTGTACACCGCGATGGTGGGACCGTAGTTGGCCTTGAAGTATTCGCGGAAGTCTTCCGCAGTCCGGAACAGCTCGACCCGCAGTGCTTGTCGGCGAGCCGTCACATCGGTGATCCGGTCCCCGAACAGCTCGCGAACGTGATCTTCGCTGCCCCACAGTGGTGGCGGCTGCGCACCGGGTGGCGGCGGCGCGGCGTACGGCTTCATCGCTGCGAACATCTGGCCGATGAAGCCCTCCGGGGTCCAACTCAGTAGCCCGATGGTGCCGCCACCCCGGCAGACCCGAACCAGTTCGTCGGCGCTGGCTTGGTGGTGCGGCGCGAACATCACTCCGACGCACGACATCACCCTGTCGAACTCGTTGTCCCCGAACGGCAATGCCTCGGCATCGGCGGTTTGCCAGTCCAATTCGACGCCGCTGTCCGCGGCTCGGGCACGGCCGGCTTCCAGCAGCTCGGGTGTCAGGTCGGTGGCCACTACCTGCGCGCCGAGCAGCGCGGCCGGGATCGCCGCGTTGCCGGAACCTGCTGCCACGTCCAGCACTCGATCGCCGGCTCCGATGCCGGCCGCCTCGACCAGGATCGGGCCCAACTGCGGGATCAGTTCGGTGGCCACCGCCGGGTAGTCGCCGAAGGCCCACATCGCCCGGTGCTTCGCCTTCAGCGCGCGATCGGCCTCGACAGCGTCGATGGTGTCGCTCATGTTCGTCTCTCCTCGGATGTCGGTCAGATACCTGAAGAGGCGCCGGGGAGCGCGGCAGATTCCTCAGGGCGGCTGATCGGTCACATTCATCTTCGGGGACCGTCGTAGCCGTGACAAGGGCGCCCACGAGCCCAATGCAGATGGTCACCCAGACGGTGACAGTGCGGGGGCCGGCAGTGCGCGTGATCGACCGGTGGTCACTCCCACAGGTTGTCCGGTCCGGGACCTGGTTGTCGACTACCGGTCTGACCTGCTTGTCCTGTCATGGTCAGGTAAACGCACGGGTCTGCAGCTCCGAGATCGATGCGAGGACTTCGAAGTCGGCGTCCTGGTGGACGAGAGTGGCGCCGGAACGGATGGCGATGGCGGCGATCAGGCAGTCGACGACCTTACGGACCGTGCGACCGCTGCGGCGGGCGGAGCGGTAGAGGGCCGCCGCCGCCGAGAAGTCCACTGACGGGTCGATGCGGGTGAGCGTAAGGCTCTCCGTCAGCCGGGTGATTCTTGCCAGGGTCCGCTCGTCGGTTGCCCCCAAGAGCAGCTCCATAGCGACCGGCTCGGTGATCGAAATGACCGAGGGTGTCGTGGTGAGGACCTGTCTGACGTGCAGGTGAGCAGTGGAGCCGGTCTTACGGAGGAACTCGATCCACACAGAGCTGTCGACCAGCTCGGTCACCGCTCGAAGACGTTCTGGCGCCGGATCTCGTCCAAGTCACCTTCCCAGCCGATGCCCTCCAGGCTGAGCGCGAACTCGGGAGTGATCTTCGGCCCAGCCAGTCGACGCAGCGCGAGGTCGACCGCCTCACGTTTGGAGGACAGGCCGTATCTGCGGATCACGGTGGCAACCAGCTCATCGTCGATGTCAATGTTGGTGCGCGTCATACACCCACAATACACCTTGAGGGTGTTTCGACCGATCTTCCCCCAGCCCGACGCAAATGCTGATCCGGCGATCTCAGACCTCGCCCGCATTTCTCTCCCCGCCGGAACTCCGGCGCCGGACGTCGGAGATGCGCCCCTCGACAACCGACCGGACGTCCGTTTGGTGAGCGGAGCCGACAGCTGTGCCGGCGAGCAGGTTGGCGACTCAGCGGAACAGACAGAATGGGTGCCCGTCCGGATCCAGCAGCACCCGGACGTCGTCCTGGGGCTGGAACTCGGCCAGCACGCCCCCCCGTGCCACCGCCCAGTCCACGCCCGCTGATAGATCCTCTGCCTCGATGTCGAGATGTTGCGAGGCGGTTTGCTGACCCGAGACACTCGGCCATACCGGGCGGGCGTAGTGGCGTTCGTACTCGAAGTTGAGGGTGAGTCCGGTGACGCCTTTCGGTGGCCTGACCTGGGCCCAGCCTCCGTGCGCGGGCTCGTCCGGTCCTGGTTCCTCGTCGGCGGTCACCGGCCAATCCAGCAACGCCGAATAGAAGCGGGCGAGCTCTCGCGGCTGGGATGTCCCGATCGTCACCGAGGTCGCTCGAAGCTTCGGACCTGTCATCATGCTTCTCCCGCCTGCCAACGGTGGACCACCCCGCCGCGAGGTATTCCGCTCGGATCATCATCGCTCGGCGACCAGCAGATTACGCGAAGGCCACTTCGCCTTGCGGAGGTGGATGCCACGTCCTGCACAGAGTCGCCGGCCGCCGCAGGCACCCATTGCCGATCATGCACGGTGCGGGCACTGACGACCGGATCCGTCCCGAACGCTCGCAGTGGTGACGGAGCCGCATCGACGTTTCCTACAACCGGCGCTCGACGCCCGGTGCGTTGGCCGGGCGGGCGTGGACGCACGCGGAGGGCCCGGTCGCCTTGTTCGACCAGTCAGTGGCCTGGCTACGCCGTGACCGGGTGCTGCTGCCGGGGGTCAGCGTGCTGGGGCGGCAGGTGGCCGCGGCACTTGAGGCAGCCAAGACTCACCATCTACCGCTACCTCGACCAGAAGGTCGAATCGTCGAAAACCTGTACCGGGTAGGGATCGGCTAACGAGACCAGCTATGGCCCGCCCCCTGGCCCTCGCAACACTAGGATGATCGTCGACGACCGACATTGATCCAAGGCGCGACGACGACGGTCTCCGTGCCTGCGTCTGCATTCAGATCGACGACGTCGAGAAGCTCCAAGCGCTCGCCGCAGAGAGCATGGTATCGACATGTCAGATCAGGCCCCCTGATCCCCCCGCGGCCGGTACCCGCTGGGCCTCACCTGCTCCTCCCCGCTGTGATGGCACGACCCTTGGACCCGCCGGATCTGCCTACTTGGGCTTGTCAACTAGGTGTGACGTATGAACGGCAACACCGTTGTTGATGCCCAGGGCAAACCTATTCTCCTCGACTACCACCGTTCAGCTGGGAGAGGACGGCTCTGATCCGTTCGTCGGGAAATTCCCGGTACCGAAACCTCACACCATTGTCGACAACGGTAAAGAGGTCACAGCGTACGAAGGACAGATCATTCCGCGGGAAGACGTCATTCGCGAGTATCAATATCGCGGTAAATGATCCTTGTAAGGGCCCTTGCTCGCCGATAGGCAGGGACTGCCCTCGACGTATGAATCGATCCCTCCAGGTTTAGCCGAGCAAGTTCACATCTTTGGTGTCGGTGATGCCAGGTGGACACCCAGAGATGGTGCAACGGCGGATCGCGTTGCGGGACGCGGTGCGCCTCAAACTCGGTAGGCGTCCGCGCGTCCGCGGACGTCAAGGACGATGATGATGTGACGGTCCTGGTCGATTCGGTACCGGACGCGGTAGCTGCTGCGTCGAGCGACCCAGTGTCCCGCGAACGGGGCGCGTAGCGGTTTCTCGAGTCGATGAGGGTTATCGCGGAGCGGGCCGTCGATGAGTTCCCACGCTGCGGCAGCGACAGTTACGGGGAGTTCGTCGGTCAGGGCGCGACGCGCGGGTCGGGCAAGTTCGACGCCGTATCTCACGCGGCGCCAGTGGGGCGCTGAACTCGCTGGGCGACGAGGCGACTCATGTCCTCGCCGCTGATTACATCACCGTCACTCACCGACTGCTCGGCCTCGGCGAGGCGTTCTTGATCGACCGGGTCGTTGAGCAGCGCCAGCGTCTCCATGATCGACTCGTAGTCGTCGATCGAGAGGACGACGGCGGCGGGCGTGCCGTTGCGGGTGATCGTCAGGGCGTCGTGGGTGCGAGCGACGTCGTCGACGAGTGAGGACAGACGGTCTCGGACGGTCGCGAGCGGCAACGTGGTCATAGCCAGAATTGTAGCCACGGTCTGGGGATGCTGCACCTGTTTGCTGACCGGCGGAACGCCGTCGCGCGAGACGATCCGCAACCGGCACTTGAGTGCCTGGCGTCAAGGAGCCTCAGGCCGAGGGCGACTGCCGTAATCCTGCGATGAGCAGGCCGACCATGCGGTGGGCGTCGTAGCTGGTGTTGCCCCCGGCCTCCACCCCGATGCAGAGGTTCCCGGCTGCGTGCATGAGGGTGAGGGCGTCGATGTCGCGCCGGATGTCGCCGGCCTCGACCGCGGCGTTGAGCAGCGAGGCGCACGCCGGGACGAGTCGGTCGAGGAAGTATGCGTGCAGGGCCGCGAACCCGGAGTCATCGGACTGCAGGGCGCCGGCCAGCCCGTGTTTGGTGACGAGGAAGTCCACGAACCGGTCCATCCACTGCGCCAGCGCGGCACTGGGGGTCTCAACGTTGGCGAGGTACCGCGGAGCGGCACCCGCGAGCGCCTCCACTTGGTGGCGGTAGACGGCGACGACGAGGTCGGCCCGGGTGGGAAAGTGGCGGTAGATCGTGCCCATGCCGACCCCCGCTTTCGCCGCGATCACGCGGACTGGGGCGTCGACCCCGTGGGTGATGAAGACCGCGGCAGCGGCATCGAGCAGCGCCTGCTCGTTGCGGCGGGCGTCCGCTCGCTTGCGCGCCGACGACGGCGTTGCCGCGCCGTCCACCTCCGGCACGTCGGATCCTCTCCTCGCAGTTGCATAAACGGAGCATTGCTCCATATGCTTGGCGGAGCAACGTTCCGATTCCATGATGACATGAGGAGACGCATATGCAGTACCGCACGCTCGGCCGGACCGGTGTCCAGGTCAGCACGCTGTCCCTCGGTGCGATGAACTTCGGCGCGATCGGTCATACGACGCAGGAGGACGCCACCGCCATCGTCGACGCCGCGCTGGAGGCCGGGGTGAACCTCATCGACACCGCGGACTTCTACAGCCAGGGCGAGTCGGAGGAGATAGTCGGCCGGGCCATCGCCGGTCGGCGTGACGACGTGGTCCTGGCCACCAAGGCCTTCTTGCCGATGGGCGAGGAACGCAACCACCGCGGTGCGTCCCGGCGCTGGCTGATCACTGAGCTGGACAGTAGCCTGCGCCGGCTCGGCGTCGACCACGTCGACCTGTACCAGGTGCACCGCTGGGACCCGACGACCACCGACGAGGAGACGCTGTCGGCGCTGACGGATCTGCAACGTGCGGGCAAGATCCGTTACTTCGGGTCGTCGACCTTCCCGGCGTACCGGATCGTCGAGGGCCAGTGGGCCTCACGACAACACAACCTGGGCCGGTATGTCACCGAACAGTTGAACTACTCGATCCTCAACCGGGGCGCGGAGACCGACGTGCTCCCTGTGACCGAGAACCACGGGCTCGGGGTGCTGGTGTGGAGTCCGTTGTCGTCAGGGTGGCTCTCGGGTGCGGTACGCGCTGGGCAGGAGATCACCACCCACCGGTCAACCGCCGTGCCGCAGCGTTTCGACCTCGACGTCCCGGCGAACCGCGCGAAGCTCGACGTCGTCGAGCAGGTGGCGAAGATCGCCGCCGACGCCGGGTTGACGATGATCCAGCTCGCTCTGGGTTTCGTGACCGCGCACCCGGGCGTGACGAGCGCGATCATCGGCCCGCGCTCGATGGAGCACCTCGAGTCCCAGCTCGGAGCCGCCGATACCGTGCTCGCCGCGGACGTATTGGACGCCATCGACGCGATCGTTGCCCCCGGCGTGGATCTGTCGCCCGAGGAGAAGATCGACACCCGCCCGTCGATCACCGACGCCACGCTGCGACGACGCTGATGGCCACCACGGCACGCCCGAGCTTCGGGATCATGACCCCGCCGATGAACGTCGGCTACGACGACCTCGTCCGCGTCTGGCGCGAGGCCGACGAGATCCCCTCGATCGAGCACGCCTGGCTGTTCGACCACCTCATGCCGATCGGCGGCGACCTGGACGGCCCGATCTTCGAAGGCTGGACGCTGCTGGCGGCGCTCGCCGCGCAGACCAGCCGGCTTCGGCTCGGCCTGATGGTCACGAGCAACCGGTTCCGGCCGCCCGCGGTGCTCGCGAAGATCGCGACCACGGTCGACGTCGTGTCCGGCGGGCGGCTCGACTTCGGCATCGGCGCCGGATCGCGTCCCAGCGTCCCGATCGCGCGTCGCGAGTACGTGGCGCACGGGCTGCCGTACCACGATTCCGCCCACGCGGTCGGCAGTCTCGCCGAGGCGTGCACGATCATCCGGCGGTTGTGGACCGAGGACACCCCGTTCGACTTCGGCGGCGCCTACCACCACCTCGAGGGCGCGTTCGGCAACCCCAAGCCCGTGCAACGGCCGGCCCCACCCATCGTCATCGGCGGGCGGTCAACCGCGACGCTGCGGGTCGTCGCCGAGCACGCCGACATCTGGAACATCCCGGGTGGCGACATCGCCGACGCGACCGAACGCAGCGCGATGCTGGACCGGTTCTGCACCGACATCGGCCGTGATCCCTCCGCGATCACCCGCTCGATGTTCCTGCCGGTCTCCTACGACCGCCCGGAAACGACCCGCGACGCGGTCACCGAAGCGCTCGACGCCGGATTCCTGCACATCGTCCTAGGGCTGTCGACGCCGTACGTCGACGGCGTCGTACAGCGGGTGGCGAAAGAAATCATCGGAACAGACGCCGCGACACGCTGAGCGGACGTGCAACGGCGATCATCCACCCCCGGATCACCCGACAATCGATCCGCAACCAAGCAGTCGCTGTACGCGATCGGCATACGGGCCTGGGGCCTATCGTCTGCGAAACCGCGTGCGATGGGAGCAGGTCCGCTCCGGTGGGCTCGAAGCCCCTGCAACCTGGATACTGACCGGGTGCCCTCCACGGTGGCCTCGCGGCCTGGCTCCGCGCCGGTGATGTCGCGCGTGCAGAAGCAGAACAGCCTCCGGAATCGGCCCGGCCGGCGCTTCCTGCCGAAGGCGAGCGCGAGTTGGATCCGGTGCTTCGCGACCTGGCTGCACGGTTGCCGGGAGCTGGGCGCGGGGTCTCAGTGATCGCGGAAATGCCCGGGCGGCAGGACTACCTGCTCGAGCAGCCGGACGTCGGAGTCCAACCCCACACCGGACGGGCCCCACAGCCGCCAGGTGTCGCAGTGCACCAGGACCGGCCAAGGTGCGTCGCTGGCCGTCGAGAGCGCGATCCAGTTGGCCCGCTGCTTACGCGACCTTCCGGATGCGTCGTCAGCGTTCGCCGCCTACGAAGCGCTACGTCGGGCACGGGTGGAGAAAATCACCACACGCGGCGCGAAGATCAACCACGCCAAGACTCCGGGGCCGGTGGCGCGGAAGATGATGCAGCTGATCATGCCGATCATGTTCAAGGCCATGAACCCGGAGAAGACCCTGGGCTGGGAACAGCGTTACACCATCGACCGGGAAGTCCCCGTGGCGACATCAGGAACGCTCAGCGCTCGGCTGGATGGCTGACTTGGTCGCCGCGGGGCTGCTGGTCGTAGCTATTCCCTTTCCGGGCCCGTTTCCACGAGGTGAGCAGGCCCACCGAGTGCCGAGTCGTGATGCGGATCGATCTGTAGCCGACGCCCGGCCTCGGGCGCCAACGCCGGCGCTCGGGCGCCGAAACTGGTGTGATCATCGACCGCCGACGACGCTCACACCAGGTCGGCGAACCAGCGGCCGGTGCCGAAAGGCTTGCCACCGCAAGCTGTTCCGGCAACCGTCGGGCCGGGCAGGTACCGCATCCGCAGGTTCTCGGTTCGGCCGCCGACGATGCCGGTCACCAGGCTCCCAGCGCCCTCGGTGCGCTCTTCGGTGACGACGACGGCGTCCGGGGCAGCCGGTCCGAGTTCACGGCGCCAGGCGATCTCGGCGGCCTGCCCGGCAGGCGACAGGTCCGCCCGGCCACGCAGCTGACGTGGGTGCACCAGTCCGCGGGCCGCGTCGTCAGCGATTCGGGCAGCGGAGTCGGGGTCCAGGAATCCGTAGCTGTACCCCCAGGGCAGCACCACCAGCGTCCCGGCGAACCGGTGCCCGCCCAGGTGGCTGATCTCCGTCACCCGGTCGCCGCCCAACTCGGCAGCGAGCCGCCTGGCGATCGGCCGGCCCAGCAGGGCGCAGCACCGATCCCGGGTCCCATTGGTGCAGACCGCGATCAACGGGTCGTCGATCCGGTCACCCGAGGCTGTTCCGGTCACCACCGACTCCAGCTCGGCGGCCGACGGTGCCGCCGCGAACTCGGTGATGCCGCCCGCCCCGACCCGCCCGGCCAGAAACCCGCGGCGGTTCGCCGCCCGCCTACTGCCCACCGGGCGGATCGCGAACGGTCGCAGCCCCGCCCGGTTCGACCCCACCCATTGTGCTGCCGACGGATCGAGTTGTTCCCGGACGGCGTCGTCGGCCGCCTTCTTCCCCCAGCCGCCGAGATCGGTGATCAGCAGGAAGGAACGGAAGGAACTGCTGGACCCGGCCGGATCGTTGTCGACCGCGAGCGAGGCCTGCGCGCAGCGGGGCAGAGGGAGCACCCGCCCATCCTTCCCGACCGGCGTCACCGGCACTCCGGACGGCGGCGTCGCCGAATACTCTTGGCATCATGGACTCCCAGCATCTGCGGGTCGACTGCGACGGCACGACGGCGCGGATCACCCTGACCAATCCGCAGCGCCGCAATGCGTTGTCCGAACCGGTGCTGCGAGATCTGCTGGCGGCGCTCGACGAGATGGCGGCGACCGGGGCCACCGGGCTGGTACTGGCGGCCGAGGGACCGGTCTTCTCGGCCGGGCACGACCTCGCCGACGTGGCGGCGCGCGACGTGGTAGGGGTGCGGGCGCTCCTGGACCGATGCCAGGTAGTGATGGAACGCATGCACTCGATGCCGCAGGTGGTGATCGCCAGGGTGCACGCGCTGGCCACCGCGGCCGGTTGCCAACTGGTCGCATCCGCCGACCTGGCTGTCGCTGCCGACACCGCGGGTTTCGCGCTGCCGGGCGGCAAGGGTGGCTGGTTCTGCCATACCCCGTCGGTACCGGTCGCCAGGGCCATCGGCCGCAAACGCCTGATGGAAATGGCGCTCACCGGCGATGTCGTCGACGCGGCAACGGCTTTGGACTGGGGGTTGGTGAACCGGGTGGTCGCTGCCGATCAGTTGGACACCGCCGTCGACGATCTGCTGAGCAGGGCAACCAGAGGCAGCGCCGCGTCCAAGGCGTGGGGAAAACGTGTGCTGTACGCGCAGCTGGACCGGCCTGAGACCGAGGCCTACGCCATCACCGCGGAAGCGATGGCCGCGGCGTCCCAGTCGCTCGGCGGCCGGGAAGGCATGACCGCGTTCCTTCAGAAGCGTCACCCGTCATGGTCGGACTGACTGCGGTGCCCGCTGACCGCGGTGCCCGCTTACCGCGGTGCCCGCTGACCGCGGTGCCCGCTGACCGCGGTGCCCGCTGACCGCGGTGCCCGCTGACTGCGGTGCCCGCTGACCGCAGTGCCCGCTGATCGCAACGCCAGACCGAGCCCTGGCCGTCGGACGCCGCGTGTGACGACACCGGGCTCGACGACACCGCGCTTGGACACCGCCGGACGACATCGAGTAATCGTTCCGCAACGGCAGGAATACTCGCCGACCGCCTGTGGTTCGGCCAGGAGTGAGCAACCCGTGGGGATTGACCCGCCGCCGCCATGTCGACTTCGGTCGACTGCACGCGGCGAGCTGTCCGGGCTTCGACGCAGCATCCTTCGTCGCCCGCTAGTCCCCGCGCCGCTCATCGAAAGGCATCCTCCATGCTCCGCGCTCTTCGCCGCGTGCCCTTCGCGGCCCAGATCTTCATCGCCCTCGCCCTCGGTGTCGGGCTCGGGCTGATCGCCCGCGGCCTCGGCCCGGTCGCTGACGGCAGTCCCAACTGGCTGACCAGCACCCTGCAGACGATCGGCAACACCTTCGTCTCGCTGCTGCGGGTCATCGTCGTCCCGCTGATCTTCACCGCTGTGATCGCCAGCATCGCCAACCTGCAGAAGGTGTCCAACGCGGCCAGGCTGGCCGGTCGAACGCTGATGTGGTTCGCCATCACCGCGCTGATCGCGGTCAGCATCGGCATCGGCATCGGCCTGCTGACCAACCCGGGACGGCACACCTCGGTGACGGCCCAGGCCGCAGAGGCCGTCGACACCCAGGGCTCGTGGTGGGACTTCCTGCTCGGCCTGGTGCCGGGCAACATCTTCGGTCTGCAGGCATCCGGCGGTTCCGGAGGCCCCAACCTGTCGTTCAACGTGTTGCAGCTGCTGGTGATCTCGATCGCCATCGGCATCGCCGCGCTGAAGGTCGGTGCAGCGGCCGAACCGTTCCTGGCCTTCAATCGCTCGGTGCTGGCCATCGTGCAGAAGGTGCTGTGGTGGATCATCCGGCTGGCGCCGCTGGGCACCCTCGGCCTGATCGGCAAGGCGGTCGCCAGCTACGGCTGGGATTCGCTGTCCTCGCTGGGCGTGTTCACCGTGTCGGTGTACGCCGGCCTGCTGCTGGTGCTGTTCGTCGTGTACCCGATCCTGTTGCGCAGCAACGGTTTGTCACCCCTGCGGTTCTTCGCATCGGCCTGGCCGGCCATCCAGCTCGGGTTCGTCTCCCGGTCCTCGATCGGCACCCTGCCGGTGACGGAACAGGTGACCAGCCGCAATCTCGGTGTGCCGCGTGAGTACGCCAGTTTCGCGGTGCCGCTGGGAGCGACGACCAAGATGGACGGCTGCGCGGCGATCTACCCGGCGCTGGCGGCGATCTTCGTCGCACAGTTCTTCGGCATCCACCTCGGTGTCGGCGACTACCTGCTGATCGCCCTGGTCTCGGTGGTCGGTTCCGCGGCCACGGCCGGAGTAACCGGCGCCGTGGTGATGCTGACCCTGACGCTGTCCACGCTGGGCCTGCCGCTGGCCGGAGTGGGTCTGCTGCTGGCCATCGACCCGATCCTGGACATGGGCCGTACCGCGGTGAATGTCGCCGGGCAGGCCCTGGTGCCGACCATCGTGGCCAAGCGCGAGGGAATCCTGGATCTGGAGGTGTTCTCCTCGACCAGTGCAAGCGACCCGTTCGCCCCCGACGAAGGCACCGAACGGGAACCGGTGAGCAGGTTCCGGTCGCCGGAGCCGGCGACGGTCTGACATCCCGGCCCGGGGTGACGCGGCCGGCCGAGCCGACGGCTGCCGTTACCCTGGGCCGGTGCGTCTCGTCGTTGCCCGCTGCTCTGTCGACTACCTCGGCCGGCTGACCGCGCACCTTCCGATGGCACCCCGGTTGTTGTTGATCAAAGCCGACGGCTCGGTCTCCGTGCACGCCGACGACCGCGCCTACAAGCCACTGAACTGGATGAGCCCGCCCTGCAAGCTCACCGTCTCCGGCCCCCGATGGCAGGTGGAGAACAAGGCAGGCGAGCAGCTGGTGATCACCATCGAGGAGATCCTGCACGACTCCTCCCACCATCTCGGCGCCGATCCGGGCTTGCTGAAGGACGGCGTGGAGGCGCACCTGCAGAAGCTGCTCGCCGAGCAGGTGGAGCTGCTCGGCTCGGGCTATTCGTTGATCCGCCGGGAACATCCCACCCCGATCGGTCCGGTGGATCTGCTGTGCCGGGACGCCGGCGGTCAGGTGGTCGCGGTGGAGATCAAGCGCCGCGGCGAGATCGACGGCGTGGAGCAGCTGACCAGGTATCTGGAGCTGCTGGGTCGCGACCCGCTGCTGTCGCCGGTGGCCGGAGTGTTCGCCGCGCAACAGATCAAGCCGCAGGCCAGGACGCTGGCCGAAGACCGGGGGATCCGCTGCCTGGTATTGGACTACGACGTGATGCGGGGGGTGGACGATCCGAGCAGCCGGCTGTTCTGACCCGTCCGTCCCGCCCACCGAGGTCGGGTTCGCCGGTGGCGAACCAGCCCCGAGCCGCCTCATGGCTGGACTAGCCTAGGGTCGACGGCCCCGGCAGGAAGCGTTGCCAGGGGATGACGAGAAGGGGACCCGCGTGGAGGTCAAGATCGGCGTGACGGACAACGGCCGGGAATTGGTGGTCAGCTCGGCGTCCGAGCCCAACGAGATCGAGGCGCAGGTCACGGCGGCGTTGAAGGATGTGAAGGGCACCCTGGTGCTCGAGGACGACAAGGGCAAGAGGGTCATGATCCCGTCCGCCCGGATCGCCTATGTCGAAATAGCCAAGCCGGACTCCCGCCGGGTCGGCTTCGGAGGCTGACCACGTCGCGGGTGACGGTCAGGAGTGTCGGGGGAAGCGAGATATGCCCCGCCAGGCCAGGGTGGACAGCAGTGTGACCGCTTCGTCCCGGCCGATCTGTGTGCCTTGGGCCAGCCAATAACGGGCACTCACCTGGGACAACCCGACCAGGCCCGATGCCAACAGGCGGCCGCGTTCCATGTCGACCCCGGTGTCCTGGGTGATGGTCTCGGTGAGCGCCTCGATGCACCCGTCGGCGGCTCTGTCCACCACGCGCTGCACCTCGGGTTCGCTGCGCAGATCCGATTCGAAGATCAGCCGGAACGCATGGTCGTTGTCTGCCACGAAGTCGTAGTACGCCTCAATGGTGCGGTGCACCCGGTCCTGATTGTCGTCGGTGGCGGCGAGCGCGGTTCGGACAAGATCGACCATCTCGTCCGCGGACTGGCTGAGCAGTGCGAGGTACAGCTCGAGCTTCGACGGGAAGTGCTGGTACAGAACAGGTTTGCTGACCCCGGCCTGCTCGGCGATGCTTTCCATCGCCGCGGCGTGGTAGCCCTGCTCGACGAAGACGGCTCGAGCGGCACCGAGAAGCTGCGCGCGGCGGTCACCACGGGACAGCCGGGTGACGCCCTTGCCCGGGTTCGCCATCGTTCATCCGCCTTCCGATACTTCCCCGGGCAGCGGCCGGCCCGGCGGATGCCGACTTTACGTGGCACGCAGATGACGGCCCATGGCGGCTGGCTGTGCGGCGCGGCGGCGGGTCAGGGCTCTGGCCAGCGTGGCCGGAGACTACCTGCCGATCAGGGACCCGGCCAGATCTCCGTGGAGCGCGAGCCGATCGGCGACGTCGCCGGTGCCGGGGTCCAGTGGCATTCCAGCGGTGACGGCAGCCAGTTCGTCGACGGCGAGCGGGAGCACGACGCCTGTTCCATCGGCCGAGTCCACCAGGCTGTACGGAGCGGGAACCAGCGATCCGAACTCGGAAGTGGCCAGCCAGGCGCGGCCGTCGGCGGCGGCCGCATCGGTGGTGGCGATCTCCGGCGCCCGGTCGGCGAGCGCGGCGGCCAGCGGACGCAGGTCGGCCACGCCGGTGACGAAGATCAGCAGGCCACCCTCCCCGTCGGTGGCCGGCACCGGGGAACCTCCAGCGGCCACAACGGCGTCCATGATCGCCAGCGCCGCGGTGGCGGCCGTGGCGATGTCGGCTCCGGTTCCGGCCGTGAGCTGAACGCTGGACGGCGAGCTGCCGTCGGTCTCCCAACAGAACCATCGGGCGCCGGATTTGACCTCGCGCAGGATCTCGCCGGCGGACCGCGGCGCGGTGGACAGCGCACGCTGCCCGGTGGTCCAACCGCCGGCATGGACCTGTCGCCCGTCCAGGTGCTTGGACAACGCATCGGCGGACTGCCGGTAGTATTCCGCGACGGCCCGCTGATCAAGGGTGTGCACAGCTCCATCATCCGGGACGGTTGTGTCATGGCCCGCTGTGTCATGGCCCGCTGCGGCCCTGTCTGCGCCTGACCCTGGACGTTCTGCCCACCAGCACCTGAGCCACCGCCAGCAGGGCCGCCCCGTTGAGGTAGTTGGAGATGGCGTGCTGTTCGACCGGCGCGACCGGATTGGAGACCGGGCGGTTGGACGCCGCGTCGATCACCTCGGCGTCGAACCGTGCGCCGGCCGGATCCGTTCCGAAGGGCTGGGGGAGTCCGACCAGCAGATACCGGGCCCCATTGATCAGAGGTGACAGCCCGAAGACCCAGGGATGACCCACCGTATCGGCGGCGACGTCCGCGCGGAACTGGGTGACCGGATCGTCGTCGTAGCTGAGCACGAACACTTCCTCGGGCTCCACCGAGACGTAGTCCACGGCTCGCTGGGCGTCGTATCCGGCTCCCGGGGAGGCCAGCAGGACGATGTTGTCGACCGGTAGCGGGAACCTAGCGGCTTCCGAGGTGGTGGTGGACCCCATCGAATGCCCGATCAGGGTGAGGGTCGCATCCGGTGAAGCCAGGCCCTTGATCCAGGTGGCGTCCCTGGCCAGCAGATCCCCACCACGTTGCGCGGCGTCCGCGTTCAATGCCGCCTCGGCGTCCCCGAAGTCCTGATCGAATTCGTCTGGTGGGCTGTCGACCGGGTCCTTGGTGAAAGAGCCTGGAATGTCGTATCCGAACCAGAGCACCACCGCGGATTCCTCACCGGGCGCGATCGACTCCGCCTCGGTCTTCAGTCCGAGCGCGCTGACGGCCGTTGGCCCCATGTCGGATGGCGAGTTCAGGATGCCCGGTGTCAACATCGCGACATGGTCCGCGGTCGCGAGGTTGCCGATCGACACCGACGCCCGGCCCTGACCGTTGAAGGTGCCGGGCTCGTAGATCAGCAGTTCGGCCTTCGTGCCACCGGCCCGGGCTTGCTGCAGGCCGGCCAGCACGTTCCGCGCGAAGGATCGCCGATAGGCCGACGGCGACAGCAGATCGGCACGGAGCTCCTCCTCCTTGCGGCTGGCAATCTGCTCGGCACGGGGCGGCGGACCGGGCGGTGCGTAGCCCCGCAGGATCGGCAACGAATCCATGGCCGACTGCGGGTCTGCCCAGAAGACGCCGTCGAGCCCGTTGACGGCTGCCTCGATGGTCGCCTGCGCCGACCGCAGCTGCTGAACGAGCGCCCGGCAGACGGCGGTGCGCTGGTCGGCGGCCGGCGTTCCATAAGCCTGATAACTCTGCGACCAGTCGGTTGCCGTGTTCGCGGTGTCGATGGCCCGGGCAGCAGCGGCCTGGGTTGTCCTCAGCGTCTGGATCACCGGCAGCACGGCGTCCCGCACAACGTCGATGACGGCCGCCGCGGAGGAGGTGGCCGATGCCAGGCCGCGGAGGTAACCGACCGGCTCGGGTGCCGACCATCCCGCGGCCAACAGGTCGGCCTGCCCGTCGATGTCGAACACGCCGTAGTTCAGCACCGGACTGAGGCCTATCAACGTGCCGACCGTCTGCTCGATCTGGTCCGGGCGGGGTGCGCCGATCGAGTGGGCGAGCTGGTTGGGATAGGGCGGCGGACAGGTGTTGGCTGCCCAGGTGGCGGCGTGCGGGTGCAGCGTCGGCAGGCTCATGCCGGATCCATCGCCAGAGCCGCCTCGGTCTTCTCGAACTCGCCCGCGGCCAGCAACAGCGCCTCGCCGGTCGCGTTCACCCGGAGGGCGAGGTCGCGGAGTGCTTCCTGACCGCGACGGGCGAACGTCACCATGGCGGCAGATAGTTCAACTCCCAGCGGTGAAACGCCGAAGGCGCCCGGCTGGTTCTCGATCAGCTGGCTGGACATCGGCGATCCCAGCCACGCCAGCGCGATCATGTTCAGTTCGCCCGCGACGCCCCTGACGGTGACGGTGTCGACCTCCATGTGATGTCCCCTCGTTCGACGGATGGGGTGCAGCCCGCGTCCGAGAATGCTGTCGCGGAACGGCGGCCCGGCCACCAGGGACTGCAATCGGTGTGGACAAACGCGGCTGTGTGGACAGGTCGGTGAGACGATTCACCGGCTTCCCCGCTCGGGAGCCCGCGCTGCTTGGCACCATGGAGTGGTGAGCGGGCCATGGGCTGTGCCGATCCGGCTGGATCGCGAATACGTGGCGGCGGCGTCCGACGCCCGGTTGGCGGATGATGACCTGCCGTCGGCGCCGCCGCTCGCCGCTGAGCCGGCGCCCGGCCGGTTCGAGCTGATCGACGACCGGGGCGTGTACCTGCGGGAGACACCGGCCGCCGACGGTGGGCCACCCGATCCGGCGCTGCCGGTGACCCTGTACATCCATGGACTCGCCGGCTCTTCGACGAACTTCGCGTCGCTGGGCACCGTGATGGCCGCCCACACCCGCGGGTTCGCCGTCGATCTGCCCGGCTTCGGGCGCAGTGATCCACCACCGGCCGGACGGTTCTCGTTGCTCGGCGATGCCGACCTGATGGCCGCGCTGATCGATCGCATGTCGCCGGACGCTCCGGTGCACGTGGTGGGCAACTCACTGGGCGGGATGGTGGCCGTCGCGCTGGCCTCTCGTCATCCGGAGCGGGTGCGCACCCTGTCGCTGATCTCGCCGGCCGTCCCGGACCTGCGATTCACCTCCGATCGAGGGGCCGACCCCCGGCTCGCGCTGCTGTTTGCGCCCGGAATGATGCGGATGGCGACCCGGCGGCTGTCGGGCATCGGGCCGCTCGACCGAGCGCGGGGGATGGCGGCCCTGTGTTACGGCGATCCCAGCGCGCTGACCGACGGCGACATCGAACTCGCTGCCAGCGAGCTGGCGTGGCGGTATCCGCTGCCCTGGGCACACGCGTCGACGGTGCTGGCGCTCCGGGCGCTGATGCGCAGCTACCTGCGGTACGGAAGATGGTCGTTCCGGGCTGCCGCGGCGCGAACGGCGTCGCCCGCGCTGGTGGTGTGGGGAACCAAGGACCGGCTGGTGGATGCCGCCCTCTCGGTGCCGACCGCCGCAGCCTTTCCGAACGGGCGGTTGTTGGTGCTTCCCGGCCGCGGACACGTGTCGCAGATGGAGGATCCGGTCACCACGGCCAGAGCCATCCTGGCGCTCTGGCAGGATGCCGAGGGGAGCCGGCAGGTTCCGGTGCAGGGCGCGCCGCTCGCCGAGCGGCCGGCGCCTGTGGCAACCTCGAACGCGTGACCCGTCCCGGAGCCGACCCTCGTCGGCGTCGCGTCGTCCCGTCGTCGATCGCCAGCTCATCGGGTGCCCGTCAGCCTGCCCGCGGAGGCCGGCAGGTCGGTCGGTCGTCACTGTGGGCGAGCACGGCCGCATCGGGCAGCACAGGATCGGGCGGCACAGCTTCCTCGGCCATCACCGCTGGCTCGCCGGGACCGGCGCGGGCGGAGGCGTCGCCGCGCGCCGCCCGTGGCCCACAACCGTTGCGGGCCAGCTGGAACCCGGTGCCCGAGGGAGCGATGCGACGTCGGCCGGCCGCCCGGTCGGGTCCGCCTCCGGCGGATTCGCGTCCGGCCAGGTCCACCGTGCGGGAGCCATCGGCTGGACAACGAGGGCAGCGCTCCGGCGCACGCACGGCAAAGCATCGCAGCGCAATCGGCTGGTTCGTGCACCGCTACGGCTGGCGGGCTTATGCCCTGCCGTTCCTGGTGGCCGTCACCGTCGCCGTGCTGTTACAGGCCCTCCGGCCAGCGGGGCCGGTAGCGGACGCTACGGTAGGAACGGCCCCGCCGGGCGTCATCGAGCCGCCGGTCAGTGCCGCGCCGACCACCGTCACCGTCGCAACCCTGGGGCCGACCACCACGGTCGTGGCCACCCAGCTGGCCGGCCAGCCGGTTCACACCACCCTCAGCAGCGTCAGCCGCTCACCGGAACCGGCGGTGGTCACCGGACCGAACCCGACCGCAACGTTCGGTCCGGAGATCGAGGACGGCGAGCTGCCACCGGGAGCCAACTTCGTCGCACGGGGCAAGGGGATCTTCCACCTTGTCCCTGGCGCCGCCAAGCCGGTGGGTAAGGGACCCGACACGTTCACCTACACCGTCGAGGTGGAGGACGGTATCCAGGATGCTCAGGCGGACCGGGAGTTCGCGCATTCGGTCGACACCGCCCTGGCCGACAGCCGCTCATGGATCGCCACCGGTCAGTTCACCCTGCAACGCATCGATTCCGGCACGCCGAGTTTCCGCGTCACCCTGACCAGCCAGCTGACGCTGCGCGGTGCAGGGCTGTGCATGTACAGCACGCCGCTGGAATCTTCCTGCTACCGGCGGGCGGCGGGCCGGGTGATCATCAACAACGCCAGATGGGCCAGGGGCGCGGTGGCGTTCAACGGGGACATCGGCTCCTATCGCGTGTACGCCATCAATCACGAAGTAGGACACGCGCTCGGATTTCAGCACCAGCCGTGCGGTCAGGACGGTGGGTTGGCACCGGTGATGATGCAACAGAGCTTCTCCACCTCCAACGACCACCTGAATGTGCTGGATCCGCAGGGACTCTCCGGTGGCGTCCCGATCCCGCAGGACCACAAGGTCTGCCGGTTCAACCCGTACCCCAAGCCGCTCGGACCGGGCGGCTGATCCGCGGAGGACACTGGACCGGTGAGCCTGCCGCCGTTGGTCGAACCCGCTGATCCGCTGACCCGGGACGAGATCGAGCGCTACTCCCGCCAGGTGATCATCCCCGACGTCGGGATGGACGGGCAACGACGGCTGAAGAACGCCAAGGTGCTGGTGATCGGCGCCGGCGGGCTCGGGTCACCCATCCTGATGTACCTCGCCGCTGCCGGCGTCGGAACCCTTGGCATCCTGGACTTCGACAGCGTCGAGTCCTCCAATCTGCAGCGCCAGGTGATCCACGGAGTCGCCGACATCGGCCGCCCGAAGACCCTTTCCGCCGCGGAAACTGTGGCCGCTGTCAACCCGCTGGTGGTGGTGCGGCAGCACACCGAGCGGCTGGGTTCCGCCAACGCGCTGCAGCTGATCGACGGCTACCACCTGGTGCTCGACGGCACCGACAACTTCGCCACCCGATACCTGGTGAATGACGCCTGCATGCTGGCCGGCAAGCCGTACGTATGGGGGTCGATCCTGCGGTTCGAGGGCCAGGTCAGCGTCTTCTGGGCTGAACACGGCCCGCAGTACCGCGACCTGCATCCGGTGCCGCCACCCCCAGGGTCGGTGCCCAGCTGCGCCGAAGGCGGGGTGCTCGGGATGCTGTGCGCGACCATCGGCTCGCTGATGGCGACCGAGGCGGTCAAGCTGATCTGCGGCATCGGTGTCCCGCTGCTCGGGCGGGTGCTGACCTACGACGCGCTGGAGACGGCCTTCCGCACGGTGAATCTGCGCCGCGATCCCGATGCGCTCCCTGTCACCGGCCTGATCGACTACCAGGAGTTCTGTTCGGGTGGCCCCGCTGCCGCGCGCGACACCGAAGACCTTGCGGCCCATACCATCTCGGCCGGCGAGCTGAAGCGGCGATTGGACTCTGGCGAGCAGCTACTGATAGTCGACGTGCGCGAGCCTGCCGAGCAAGACATCGTCAGGATCGAAGGTTCGGTGCTGATCCGCTCCGCCGAGCTGGTCTCCGGCGGAGCGTTGACGCAGCTGCCGTCCGATCGGCAGATTGTCCTGCACTGCAAGTCCGGCGGTAGGTCGGCGGAAGCGCTGAAAGCGGTGCGCCGCGCCGGGTTCACCGACGCGGTGCATCTCGGCGGCGGAATCCTGGCCTGGATCGACGAGGTCGACCCGGGGCTGGCCCGCTACTGACGCTGAGATCCGCCGCCCGCGCCGGGCCCACCGCGGTCATTGCGCCGCGGGCGATCCGGCATGCTGCGACACGGAAGCCAGGTGCCAAGGCCGGGCGCGTCCGGGCGGTAGCGTCCGCTGGTGTGACGAATCCGCCGGCCGAACATGTGCTCGCCGCGTTCGGCGTGGCCGCTACCGAGCCCGAACTGCTGGCCGGCGGCCAGGGCGCTACCTGGCGGTGCGGCGACACCGTGCTGAAACCGGCGGCCAGTTCGGCGGAGGCCGCCTGGATCGCCAACACGTTCGAGCAGCTGCGGGTGGACGGAATACGACTGGCCCGTCCCATCAGGTCCTCCGATGGGCGCTGGGTGGTGGGCGGCTGGACCGCGCAGCACTTCGTCGCCGGCCGGCCGGACGATCGGTACGCGGACATCCTGCACTCTGCCGATCTGCTGCACGCGGCGATCGCCGATATCCCGGAGCCGACATTCCTCCGGCGGCGCGATGATCTGTACTCATGGGCCGACAGGTTGGCCTGGGGGGAGATCGAGGACGTGGACGGCCGGATAGCGGAAGGGCACGCCGCCCAGCTGTACGCCCGACTGGCGAGCGGTCGGGCTGCTGTCTCTGCCACCCCGCAGGTGGTGCACGGCGACCTGTTCGGCAACGTGTTGTTCGCGGCATCGGCCCCGCCGGCGATCGTCGACCTCACCCCCTACTGGCGTCCCACGTCGTGGGCGGCGGCGGTCATCGTGGTGGATGCCATCTCCTGGGGCGGCGCGACCACCGAGCTGGTCGAGGACTGCGCAGATCGAGAGGATTGGCCGGAGATGCTGCGCCGCGCGCTGCTGTTCCGGCTCGGCGTGAGCCTGGCCCATCCACGATCGACAGCCGAATCGCTGGTGGAGATCCTGTCGGCCGCCGAGGTGCTCACCGATCACATCGACGGATAGGCGCCTGAGTCCCAGTTCGGCTCGTCGAGCAGTTCCTCGCTGACGAGGTCGGCGCCGAGGGCATCCAGTATCGATGGGGCGAGTCCAGCAGACATGATGTCCTGCAGCAGTTCTGCCAACCGGTGATCCGGGCGGGTCTGCAGGCACCTGTCCACCGAGACCTGGGCCAGTGCGCCGTCACCCGAGCGGTAAGCGGCGCTGGCGAGGATCGCGCACAGGTCCTCCGACTCGTCGCCCGGAACCTGCACGACTGCGCTGATCAGCGCAGGTACCCAGTCGGTCTGCCGATCGTCGATGATCCTGCCGATCATCAGATCCCGGATCATGGTGTCCTGCGCGAGCAGCGCCAGGGTGGCGGCCGTTACCGGGGCCACCGATCGCTGCCGGTCGAACTCGGCGAGCGCCGAGTCGAGGATCGGGTGGAAGCGCGCCTCCGTCGACAGGAGGTCCCCGGAATCCGGGCACGTCAGTTCTCGCGCCCGCTTCATCGCCTGGCGAGCATGACGCAGCCTCGACGCCCGTGGTGCTCGGACACTCGCCTCCAGCGCGGCCCGGCTGGGCAGTACCGAACGGCCGGCGAACGCGGTCTCGGCATCCAGCCGGGCGACGAACGCGTCCTGGCTACCCGGCACGGTGACCGGGTCGCGCGATCGTCCGTTGCGGTCGGGCAGGAACGTCGCGGTGCCGCCGTCAACCACGATGGCATCGATCACCGCTATTCCGGTGGCAAGCATCGCCTCCAGCACCATTGCCAGCGCTTTACGGGCATCACGCCGGCCCGAGAAGACCAACAACGCGACCGCGTCCGCGTGCCGGACCGATTGCCGCGCAAGGTGATCGGCCAGCGGCGCGACCTCCACCAAGGGCGGCAGGTCGGCCCGCATGGCCGGGCCCATCGTCTTGCTTCGTACGCACAGGACCACGATGCTTTCCTCTGGCTGGAAACCGAGGAGCCGTGGCACCGTGGCGATCAGACCGCCGGCATCGGTGACCGACAGCACGTGCCGAGTTTTCGTCATGCCGGGAGCCAACTCTCCCGACCGGCGGCGGCGAGAGAATCGGTGATCATCTTGTGGACGAAGTGGGGTGGGTGGACAACTCCGGTCCGGATGTTCACAACGCGATCAGGCCACGCACCAGGGTCCCGGCAGATCCGATGACGGCGATGGCGATGGTCAGCGTCCTTGCCCGGCTGGCCCCGATCCGTGGAGCCAGCCTGCCGCCGACGAACACCCCGATGGCAATGGCCGCAGCGATGCTCGGCCACACCCACCATGGCACCAGTTGACCCGGATCGGTGGCACCCAACAGGAACTTCAGCAGAAACGAGCTGAGCCCGGCGGTGAGGAAGATCGGCTGCAATGTCGCGGTGAAAGACCGTTGCTCCCAGCGGGATGCGATGCCGTACACGGCCATCGCCGGCCCGGCGACACCCGCGCTGGCGTTCATGAATCCGCCGGCAAGTCCGGCCAGCATCGCCGGGACGGGTCCGACCACCGAGATGCCGTTCCGCATCCAGTAGGAGGCGGCCAGCGCCAGCAGCACCAGGCCGCCGACGATCACATCCAGCCAGGCCACCTGCACCGCCCGCACGAGCAGAGCCCCGGGAACCGCGCCGCAGACGATGAGCGGACCGATCCGGGCGAACCTACGCCAGTCGACGTGCCGCCAGACCTGGGTGAGCACCAGGGTCGAGGAGATGGTGGTGCCGATGTTCCCGACGCTGACCCCGGCCACCGGGCCGAGCAGCAGGGACAGGATCGGAGCGGCGACCAGAGCCAGGCCGAGCCCGGCTGTGCGTTGCAACGCGCTGCCGACCAGAAAGGCTGCCAGCATCGCCGCCAGCACCCAGGCCGTGATCACGCCCGGAACCGGTAATCCCGCAGCTCGACCCTGTTGTTCTTCACCGCCACGCCCTCGCCGCGCAACAGCGCCGCCTGCCGCGTGGCCACCTGGGGCGCGAAGGTGCCGTCGGCGCGCAGCACCCTGAACCACGGGGTGTCCCCATCCGACAGTTCGGCGAGCACCCTGCCGGCCAACCGGGCGGATGCTGACCCGGCCGCGGCGGCGACGTCGCCGTAGGTGCTGACCCGTCCGGGTGGGATGGCCGCCACCACGTCCAACATCCGGCGTGCCAGCCCCATGTCCATACCGCACATTGTCGGCGCTCCGTGATTGCATGCGGACATGGCCCCGAGAACAGCACCCGCCGCCGTCAGGCCCGGCCCCGCCCGGCACAGGAGTAACACCCGATCGACGGTCCCGGTGGCGGCTGTGCTGGCGTCCGGGCCGCCGGCGGTCCGATATCGGTTGCACCGCCCGGCCGGCCCGATCGGACCACCGTGGCAGCCCAGTGCCGAACAACGTCGGGTGACCGAGCACACCGGACGCCGGCTGCGGGTGCTGGCCGGCCCCGGCACCGGCAAGACCGCCACACTGGTGGAGGCGGTGGCACAGCGGGTGCAGCACCGGGGCATCGATCCGGCACAGATGATGGTGCTCACCTTCTCCAGGCGGGCGGCCACCGAACTCACCAGCCGGATCTCGCAGCGGTTGGCGATCACCACGGCCGAACCCTTGGTTCGCACGTTGCACTCCTATGCGTACGCGCTGCTCAAGGCGGAGGCGGCCAGGTGCGGCGCACCGGCGCCCCGACTGCTCGGCGCCGCGGAGTCGGACCGGATGGTCGCCGACCTGCTGGCCGGGCACCTGGAGTCCGGCGCGACCGACTGGCCGGCCCACCTGCGGCCGGCACTCGCCTCCCGAGCCTTCGCCGGCGAGTTGCGGGACCTGATCCTGCGGACCGGTGAGCGGGCGCTGTCTCCGGCCAGGGTCGCCGAGTTGGGTCGCCGGCACAAACGACCGGAATGGGTCGCGGCGGCCCGGCTGGCCAGGGAGTACCAGCAGGTCGTCGATCTGCGGATGGGCACGACGGGTCTCGGCGCCGCGCTGGACCAGGCCGAGCTGACTCTGTCGGCACTGGAGCTGCTGGGCCGGGACGAGGTACTGGCCGTTGAACAGGCCAGGATCCGACGGCTGTTCGTCGACGAGTACCAGGATGTCGACCCGGCCCAGGCGGCGTTGGTGGAGCGGCTGGCCGCCGGCGCCGACGAGCTGGTGGTGGTGGGCGATCCGGACCAGTCCATCTACGGATTCCGGGGCTCGGACCCGGCGGCCGTTCGCCGGCTGGAGGCCGACTCCACGGTAGCGCTGACCGTCAGCAGACGGGCCGGCACCGAGTTGCTGGGTGCCACCCGCCGGGTTGCCGCCCTTCTTCCCGGCACCGCGGACCATCGGAGAATGGTTGCGGCACCTGAGATTCCGCCGGGATCGGTGGAGATCCGGATACTTCCGACCGCCGCCAGGGAATCTGCGTACATCGCCGACCGGCTGCGGCGCGCCCACCTGACGGACGGGGTCGCCTGGTCGCGGATGGCCGTGGTGCTCCGTTCTCCGGCGGCTGCGTTGCCCACGCTGCGGCGGGCCTTCTCCGCCGCCGGTGTTCCGCTGACGGCGCCCGCCGGAGATCGCGGCCTGCTGGACGATCCGGTGGTTGCCGCCCTGGTGTCCCTGGTGGAATGCGGTCTGGACCCGGATCTGCTGGACGGAACGCGCGCTCATGGTCTGCTCACCGCACCGCTCGGCGGAGCCGGCGGACTGGACGCGCTCGCGCTGCGTCGGCTCCGCCGGTCGGTCAGGGTGGCGGCCGCCGGGCGGCGCGGCGAGGCGTGGGGCGTCGACCGGTCCGCGGAGGCGTCGGCCGCCGATCGGACAGCGGAAGCCTCGGTCGACGACCCGCCTGCGGAGGCGTCGACCGCGGATCTGCTCGCCCGCGTGCTCAGCGAACTGGCCGACGGCGAGCAGTCGACCCTGCTGGCCGGTGCGGGGCCCGATGTTGCGGGTACCGCTCGCCGCCTGGCTGGACTGTTGCGCACCGCCCGTGAGGTTGCCCGACTGCCGGACGGCGAGGCCGCACTGTGGCGGATCTGGTCGGAAACCGGTCTGCAGGACGAGCTGACCGCGGTCGCCGAACGTGGTGGCCGGGCCGGTCAGCGCGCCGACGCGGCGCTGGACGCCGTGGTCGAGCTGTTCGGCCGGGCCGCCGACCTGGCGACCAGGTTGCCGGGCGCGGGCGTGCGGGCGTTCGTCGACCAGGCCCGCGGTGAGCAACTCCCCGGCGACCCGGCGGCCGGGCCGGCCCGCGCCGGGGAAGCGGTCACCGTGCTGTCCGCGCACGCAGCGAAGGGTCTGGAGTGGGACCTGGTTGCCGTTGCCGCGGTCCAGGAGGGCAGCTGGCCGGATCTGCGCACCCGGGGCGGCCTGCTGGCAACCGGAGACCTGCTCGACCGGGCTGCCGGCTTGGACGAATCGATCTCAAGGGTGGCGGCGACGTTGGCCGACGAGCGGCGACTGTTCTATGTCGCCTGTACCAGGGCCGGGCGCGAACTGCTGGTCACCGCGGTGTCCGACGGCGAGCGGGCTCCCTCCCGGTTCCTGGACGAGTTGGCCGGCTCGGATGGCGACAGCCGCGCACTCCGGATCGCCGAGGGATGGCCGCAGGACGGCCTCACCGATCGGCGCGGGTTCCACCTGGCCGAGTTGGTCGGCGAACTCCGCCGGGCGGTCACCGCGCCCGGCTCGTCGCCGGAGACGGTGGCGCACGGTGCAAGGCAGCTGGCCAGGCTGGCCAGGGCCGGTGTGCCCGGCGCGCATCCCCGGTACTGGTACGCGCTGGCCGGGTTGTCCACCGATGCGCCGGCGGTGCCGGCCGACGCCGAAGTCGCCGTGTCGCCGTCGGCGGTCGATGCTCTGCAGCAGTGCGCGCTGCGGGGGGTATTGGAGCGCCGGGGTGCCAGAGGCCCGATCGGCGATCCGCAGATGATCGGCATGGTGGTGCACGCCGCGGCGCACGGGCTGTCCGAAGGGATCTCCCGCACCGACGTGGTGACGGAGATCGACCGGTTCCTCGCCGGTCAGGACCAGCTGCCGGATTGGCAGCTGCGGCGGGTCCGCCGAGCCGTCACCACCATGACGGACGCGGTTGCGGACTGGTTGCAGACCGGGTCGGCCGCCGGGCGGCGGACACTCGGCTCCGAGCTGTCCGTCGATCTCCCGCTCGGCCCTTCCGGCGCCGGCGCTGACGACCCCGCCGCACGTGCCGACGTCACACAGAACCCGGTCCGGATGACCGGCCGCGTCGATCACCTGGCCCAACTCGACGACGGTTCGATCCTGGTGACCGACTTCAAGACCTCGACGTCGATCATCAGTGTGGCCGACGCCAAGGAGAACCTGCAGTTGGCGGCCTATCAGCTGGCCCTGGCACTGGACGGGGTGCCGGGGGTACACGGTGAACCGGCCGGCGCGCAGCTGCTGTATCTCCGCGGCGGGAGCGCGAAGTCGCGGGCCCAGGGCGCACTGGATCCCGAGCTGGCAGCGACCACTGTCACGGCGATCCGCAGCTCGGCAGGCCGGCTGGCCGGTGCCCGGCTCATCGCGCAGGAGAATCCCCGGTGCGATCGGTGCCCGGTGCGCTCCTGCTGCCCGCTGCAGTCGGAGGGCAGGCAGGTGACCAGATGACCGGCGCTCTCGCGCACGTCGCCGCCGTCCCGCAGCCGGTGTCGGCCGGCCAGCTGGCCGACCGCCTCGGGCTGCCGAGGCCGACAGCGGAGCAGCGGGCGGTGATCGAGGCACCGCTGGGGCCGTCGTTGGTGGTGGCCGGGGCGGGCTCCGGCAAGACCGAGACGATGGCGGCCAGGGTGGTGTACCTGGTGGCCAACGCGCTGGTGCTGCCGGAACAGGTCCTCGGCCTCACCTTCACCCGGAAGGCCGCCGGGCAGCTGGCCGAACGCATCCGGGTTCGGCTGCGTGGGCTGTCCCGAGCCGGCGGACTTCCGGCGCAGGTCGGGCAGGCGCTGGTCGGCGCGGAACCGGAAGTCTCCACCTACCACGCCTTTGCCGGCAGGCTGATCGGCGAGTACGGACCGCTGGTCGGAGTGGAGCCGTCATCCAGGGTGCTCACCCCGACATCGTCCTGGCAGATGGCTCGCAGCCTGGTGGGCAGATGGGACGGCGATCTGGACACCGATCAGTCTCCCGACCAAGTGACCGAGACCCTGCTCGCACTCTCCGGTGGTCTGGCCGATCACCTCCGCCGCCCGGAGGAACTGGCTGCGTTCCTCGACCGGCTGGTCGGGCGGATCGCCGGAGCGGTGCCGTCCAGAGGTCAGCAGGGTGACGTGCACTCGGCGCTCGCGGCGCCCCTGAAGAACCTCACGCAGCGGCGCTGGGTGCTGCCGTTGGTCGAAGCCTTCGTCCAGCTGAAACGCCGGGAGGGCGCCGTCGACTTCGCCGACCAGATGCAGCTCGCCGCGGATCTGGTGACCCGCCACGGCGTCATCGGGACGGCCCTGCGCTCCCGGTACCGGGTGGTTCTGCTCGATGAGTACCAGGACACCGGCCACCCGCAGCGGGTGATCCTGCGGGCGGTGTTCGGAACCGGTGGCGACGGAACCGGTAGGGACGCCGGCCCCTCCGGTCCCGGTGCATCCGGTGCCGGTCCCTCCGGTGTGGGCCCCGCCGGGCATCCGGTGACAGCCGTCGGCGATCCGGTCCAGTCCATCTACACCTGGCGCGGGGCGTCGGCGTCCAACCTGAGCCGGTTCACCGAGGACTTTCCGCAGGCGGACGGGTCCCAGGCGCCGCGCCTGAGTCTGCTCACCAGCTTTCGCAACCCTCCGCAGGTGCTGGACCTTGCCAACACGCTGTCCGCCTCCGTCCGTCACGGTGTCGACGGTCTACAGGCCCGTCCCGGTGCACCCGTGGGCAGCGTGCGGTATGGAGTGTTCGGCACAATCGGCGAAGAGAACCGCTGGGTCGCGGGCCAGATCGCCGGCCGCTGGGACGCAGCAACGGCGCCACCTACCACAGCGGTACTGATGCGCCGTCGCCGCGAGATGGCCGACCTTGCCGATGCGCTCCGGGCGGAGGGCCTGCCGGTCGAGGTCGTCGGTCTGGGCGGCCTGCTGGACGAACCGGAGGTGGCCGATCTGGTCGCCATGCTGCATCTACTGGTCAACCCGAACTCCGGCGCTGCCGCGCTCCGGATCCTGACCGGCGCACGCTGGCAGCTCGGCGCAGCCGACCTTGCCGCCCTGGCCGCCCGGGCGCAGCAGCTGGCCGGAAGGCAGCGGCGGAACGCCGGCCGCGATGCCATCGAATCGGTGCGGGCGGCACTGGCCGAAGCGGCCACCGGAGCCGAAGAGGTGGAGGACATTCCGAGCCTGGCCGATGCGATCGCCGATCCAGGCGAGCCGGTCAGGTACTCGCCCGAAGGTCATCGCCGGATCTCCCGGCTGGCCACCGAACTCCAGTCGCTGCGCCGGCGGTTGGCGCAGCCGCTGCCTGATCTGGTCGCCGACGTCCAGCGCACCGTCGGGCTCGACGTCGAGGTCGCGGTCGCCGGATCCGAGGGCCGGGCGCATCTCGAGGCGTTCTCGGAGGTGGTCGACGACTTCGCGGCGGTCGGCGGAGGCGTCACCGAGCTGCTGGACTTCCTCACCACAGCAGCCGAACGGGAGGAAGGATTGACCCCGGGCGAGATCGAGGCGACAACCGGCCGCGTACAGATTCTCACCGTCCATGCGGCGAAGGGCCTGGAATGGGACGTGGTCGCCGTGCCGCACCTGTCCGCCGGGGTGTTCCCGGCCGGCCGGAAGACCAGCTGGTTGTCCGATGCTGCGCAGCTCCCGCCCGACCTGCGGGGAGACGTCGCCGACGTGCCGGCGCTGCGGCTGCCGGACGCAGGTGGCCGCGTCGACCAGGGCGACCTGGTCAAGATCCTGAAGCGGCATACCGCCGACCTCAAGGACTGGCAGGACGCCGAGGAACGCCGGCTCGGCTATGTCGCCATCACCAGAGCGAAGCAGCATCTGCTGCTGTCCGGACATCACTGGGGCGCCACCGGCGTCAAGCCGCGCGGGCCGAGTGAGCTGCTCCAGGAGCTCGGCGACGCCGCCCTCGCGGCCGACCCGGCGATACTCCCGGATCACTGGGCGCCGCCGCCGGCCCCCGGCGACAGCAATCCGAACACCGCCGAACCGCGGACCGCGATCTGGCCGACAGACCCGTTGGGAGACAACAGACCCTCGGTGCGAGCGGGAGCGGACGCGGTGGAGGCGGAGCTGGCGGCGCCCATCGAACCAGCTGCCGGTGAGCCGGACGATCCGTTCGGCTGGGCCGACGACGTCGCCACGTTACTGGCCGAGCGGGAGGCGGCCCGGTCAGCCGTCATCGACGTCGAGTTGCCGGCAACGGTGTCGGTATCCGCACTGGTCGACCTGGCATCGGATCCGTCCGCGCTCGCCCGTGACGTTCGCCGGCCGGTGCCGATGCCGCCGGCGCCGCAGGCACGGCGAGGCACCGCGTTTCACCTGTGGCTGGAACATCGGTTCGCCGGCGATGCGCTGTTGGGACTGGACGAACTGCCCGGTGCCGACGACCGGGACGCCGCCGACGACGACCGGCTGCACATCCTGCGGGAAGCCTTCCTCGCATCCCGGTGGGCCGACCGGGCGCCGATCACCGTGGAGGTCCCGTTCGCCACCCGGATCGGCCCGGTGGGGGTGCGCGGGCGGATCGACGCCGTCTACCGCGATGCCGACGGCGGCTACACCGTCGTGGACTGGAAGACCGGACGCCGGCCGTCGGCGGCGCAGATCGATGCCGCCGCCGTCCAGCTGGCCGCCTACCGACTGGCCTGGGCCGATCTCAGTGCAACGCCGCTCGAGCGGGTCAGGGCAGCCTTCCACTACGTGGCCGACGGCCTCACCGTTGCTCCCGTCGATCTGCTGGATGCCGACGGTCTGGCGGCGCTGATCGAGCGGAGCACCATCGGCCCGGCGGCGTCCTAGGCTGCAGCAGCATGATCACTGCACCACCGGACGGACCGGCCGTCGTACTGCGCGGGAAGGCATTGCGCCGGGACCGGGCGGCTGTGATGGCGATCGTCAACCGCACTCCGGACTCGTTCTACGACAACGGAGCGACCTGGGCCGAAGGCGCTGCCGGGGAAGCGGTGGACAATGCGGTGGCCGACGGCGCGGACCTGGTGGACATCGGCGGGGTCAAAGCCGGAGCCGGCGCCGAGGTGAGCCTGGAGGAGGAGATCCGCCGGGTGGTGCCGTTCATCGCGGGTGTCCGCGATCGGCATACCGACCTGGTGATCAGCGTCGACACCTGGCGCGCCGGGGTGGCCCTCGAGGCCTGCCGGGCCGGAGCCGACCTGATCAACGACACCTGGGCCGGGACCGATCCTGCACTGGCGGCGGTGGCCGCCGAGTTCGGCACCGGCATCGTGTGTTCCCACACCGGGGGAGCCGCGCCCCGGACGGATCCGCGTCGGGTGGGCTATCGGGACGTCGTCGCGGACGTGATTGCGGAAACCACGACCGCCGCCGAGCGCATGCTGTCGGCCGGTGTGCCGCGAGCCGGCATCCTGATCGATCCGACTCACGACTTCGGCAAGAACACCTACCACGGACTGGAACTGCTTCACCGGACCGGTGAGCTGGTGGCGACCGGCTGGCCGGTGCTGATGGCACTGTCCCGGAAAGACTTCGTGGGCGAGACCCTGGCCGGTCCGTCCGGCACCTTGCCGGCTACCGAGCGGCTGATCGGGACGCTGGCTGCCACCGCGCTGGCCGCTGCCGCCGGCTCCGCGGTGTTCCGGGCCCACGATGTTGCCGCCACCCGGCAGGTACTGGAGATGGTGGCGTCGATCCAGGGAGTGAGGCCGCCGGCGCGGCCGTTCCGCGGACTGTTCTGACGCCGCCGACCTCAGGATCGAAGGCTCGGCTCCGTGTCGCGCCGGTCCTCGGCACTGCGCTCCTTCGTCGCTGCCTGGCTGCGATCTCACGTCCTGTCGCCTCGCGGCATGGCACCATCGAGACGTGATCACGGTCCTGCAGTATCTCGTTATCGCCGCCGCGATCGGCCTGGTGGTGTTCCTGGTTGCGGTGTTGGTGTTCGGGCGGGGGGAGCAGATGGCACCGCTGCCGGCCAGGACGTCGCCGGCCGAACTTCCCGACGGCGGCATCGCCGGGCCGGACATCCGGGGTGTCCGGTTCGCCGTCGGCGTGCGCGGCTACCGGATGAGCGACGTGGACTGGACCCTGGAACGGCTCGCCGACGAAGTGGACCGGCTGCGGGACGAGGTGGTCAGGCTGGGCGGCGATCCGGATGCCCTCCCCGAGCGCACCGTGGTCAGTGAGCACGAGGGAGCTGGCCCCGACGCGGCCGACGCGGCCGTCGCCGGCGGCGGTATGCGCGCCGCCGCTGTTCCGGACGCCGCCGCTGTTCCGGACGCCGGCGACACGTCCGGCCACGGCATCCACCCGGTGCCTGTCGCGCACGAGGACGTCGACCCGCCGAGCAACGATGTCCAGCGGGTAGCCCCGGATCCGATGGTCCGACACCGGTCGTGACGGAGGTATCGCTGGTGACCGAGGTACAACGCTGCGGCTGGGCCACCTCCGCGCCGGACTATCTCGTCTACCACGACCAGGAATGGGGCACAGAACTCCACGGCGACGACGCGCTGTTCGAGCGGCTCTGCCTGGAAGCGTTCCAATCTGGCCTGTCGTTCATCACCATCCTGCGCAAGCGGGAGGCGTTCCGGGCCGCGTTCGCGGAGTTCGCGATCGCCGAGGTGGCCGAGTTCGACGGAAACGATGTCGATCGGCTGATGAACGATCCCGGTATCGTCCGGAACCGGATGAAGATCCGAGCCGCCATCGGGAATGCCAGGGTCGCGGCTGGGTTGCCGGACGGACTGGACGAACTGCTCTGGTCCTTCGCCCCGGCGCCGGGATCACGCCCCCGGCCGGCGACCGCCGCTGACGTTCCGGCGATCAGCACGGAGTCGACGGCGATGGCGAAAGAGTTGAAGCGGCTGGGATTCTCGTTCGTCGGGCCGACGACGGCCTATGCCCTGATGCAGGCCACCGGCATGGTGGACGACCACGTCACCGGCTGCTGGCGGGCCATCGACGGGTGAGTCGGCGACCCCAGCGACCGCCGAGCCGACTACCGCTGACCCGACGGCTGGTCGGTCACGGAGGCGGTTCGCTGTTGGACATCTGCTCGGCGATCTTGAGCGCATCCGGGTGCACGGCGTCTTCACCGTCGACGTCCACGTCGTCCCGCCGGTTCACCTGCGGCGCGGTCCCCAGATCGGCCCGTGCCTCACCGGTTGATTCGGCCGCGCCGGCGTCCTGACTCTGGACGCTCTCCTCGCTGCGGTCGTCGTCGATCGAGCCGTCTGCGTCCGCCTCAACACCTTCCGGCCGGCCGGCGGCCTGGCCGCCCTGTTCCTGGTTCTCGGCCACGGTGTTCTCCTCAGCGTCGTGGTTCTTGGGACCCATCGTGATCACCGCGACACCCGACAGCAGGTCGATGCGCAGGTTCCCGGGGTCGGCGTTGCCCTCTTCCTCGCGCCGAGCCGCCTTCGCCTTCCGCTCGGCGATCTCGTGGCGCATGCCGGGGTTGAACAGCGCCCCTAGCTCTCCCATTGGTCCCACGGTGTAAGGCTACGTGACGGGAGCCACCCCGACCGGGTGGCTCCCGACGGTTCACCTTTTCAGCGACCGGTGAACATCGGCGGTCGCTTGCCGATGAATGCCGACAGCGCCTCGCGGTGATCCGCCGAGGCGAAACATGCCTGTTGGGCGCGGTTCTCGAAACCAAGAGCTCCGGCCAGGTCGCCGGTGGCGGCGGCCGCGAACGACGCCTTGATCCAGCCGTACGCAGCGGTTGGGCCGCCGGCCAGCCGGGCCGCAACGGCCGCGGTCTCCGCGGGCAGCTGCGCGTCGTCCACCACCTGGTCGACCGCGCCCCAGGCCAGCGCGGTCTCCGCGTCGATCGGCTCGTCCAGCAGTGTCATCCGCATGGCCCGGCCAAGACCGATCAGCCGGGGCAGCGTGTAGGACAGCCCGGAATCGGCCGACAGCCCCACCTGGGCGAACGAGGTGCGCAGCACCGCTGATCTGCCGGCGATCCGCAGGTCGCAGGCCAGCGCGAGGCCGGCGCCCGCCCCTGCGGCGACACCGTTGACGGACGCGATCACCGGCTTCCGCATCTGAGTCACCGACTCGACCATCGGGTTGAAGAACTCGGTGACGGTGTCGCCGACCGGATCGCCTGCCTGCATCTGGCCGAGGTGCTCCTTGAGATCCTGACCGGCGCAGAACGCCTTCCCGGTGCCGGTGATCACCACCGCCCTGACGGCCGCATCGGACGCGACCGCGCCGAGCGCGTCCAGCATGGCGGGTTTCGACGCGCTGTCGAAAGCATTGAACGCCCGCGGACGGTTCAGGGTGATCGTTGCGACGCCGCCGGCGACGGCCAGTAGCACGGGCGCTTGGGCAGCGGTCATCGACACAGCTTCCCATCGGGCCGGCCCTGCCGGGCGTTTCGTCGCCCTGTTCGGGCGTGGGAGAATGACCCTGCTCGCGCGAACAGCGCAGGTTTCACTGCTGGAGGGAGTCGAGGATGGCGGCCATGAAGCCCCGCACGGGGGATGGTCCTCTTGAGGTCACCAAGGAGGGCCGCGGGATCGTCATGCGGGTGCCCCTGGAAGGCGGCGGACGTCTGGTGGTGGAGATCACCGCGGACGAGGCGAACGCACTGGGTGACGCATTGAAGGCCGTCGTCGTTCCGAAGTAGCGCAGTGCCGGACCAGAAGCGCAGTGCCGCCCCAGAAGCGCAGTGCCGCACCAGAAGCGCAGTGCCGCACCAGAAGCGCAGTGCCGCACCAGAAGCGCAGTGCACACCAGAAGCGCAGTACACACCAGGATCGCAGTACCGCACCGCAACAGTTCGCCGCCCGGGGCCCGATCGAACGGATCGGATTCGGGCGTTTCTGCTGCCGGTGCCGAACCTTTGCCGAACCTGCGCCGAGCCGGATCCATCGGATGTCAGAGCAGCGAGCGGTACAACGCGACGGTCTGCTCCGCGACCGCCGTCCAGGAAAATTCCCGCACCGCTCGTTGCCGCCCGGCCCGCCCCCACTGCTCGGCGCGCGCCCGGTCGCCGACCAGAGCGTTGACGGCGGCGGCGAAGTCGGCCTCGAAACGTCGTTCGTCGGCCGGGTCGTAGTGCACCAAGGAACCGGTGACGCCGTCGTCCACCACCTCCGGGATGCCGCCGACGTCGCTGGCTACCACCGGGGTGCCGCAGGCCATCGCCTCCAGGTTCACGATGCCGAGCGGCTCGTAGACGCTGGGGCAGCAGAACACCGTCGCCGCGGTCAGCACCTGCTTCACCTCCGGCAGCGACAGCATGCCGTCAAGCCAGAACACACTCGGGCGCGCGTCCTGCAGCGCGTACACCGCCTGTGCCGTCTCGGCGGCGATCTCCGGGGTGTCCGGCGCCCCCGCGCACAGCACCAGCTGTACCTCGGGGTCGAACTGATGCGCGGCGGCGATCAGATGCTTGACGCCCTTCTGCCGGGTGATCCGGCCGACGAAGGCGGCCATCGGCTTATCCGGGTCCACGCCGCGGGAATCGAGCACGTCGCGCTCGTCCACCGGGGCATAGATGGCGGTGTCGATGCCGTTGCGGATCACCTGTACCCGCGCCGGGTCAAGTTCGGGGTAGCAGTGAAGGACGTCGGCGCGCATGCCGTTGGACACGGCGATCACCGCATCGGCGTCCAGGTACGCGGTCCGCTCCGCCCAGCTGGACAGCCGGTAGCCGCCGCCGAGCTGCTCGGCCTTCCACGGGCGGCGCGGCTCCAGCGAGTGCGCTGTCACCACGTGCGGCATTCCGTAGAGCAGTTTGGCCCACTGCCCGGCCATGTTGGCGTACCAGGTGTGCGAGTGCACCAGTTCGATGCCGGGCACCCGGCCGATGCCGGCCGTCATCGCCAGGTCGATGCCGAGTGCGCTCAGCACCGGGTTGGCGCCGGCCAGCTCGGCCGCCGGCAGATGTCCAATTGCGCCGTCCCGGTCCTCGCCGAAGGCGTGTACCTCGACGTCGATCAACCGGCGCAGTTCGCGGACCAGGTAGTCGACGTGCACACCGGCGCCGCCGTAGATGTCGGGCGGAAATTCGCGGGTGAGCAGCGCGGTACGCATGGCCGTCATCCTGGCAGACCCCCACGGGCGCAGTGACGGCCGCCACGTTATTGTCGCGATCATGGTCGGCAAGCCGAAGGTGCTCGGGATCGTTCTCGCCGGTGGTGAGGGCAAGCGATTGTGGCCGCTGACGGCCGACCGGGCGAAACCCGCGGTGCCGTTCGGGGGGAACTACCGGCTGATCGACTTCGTGTTGTCGAACCTGGTCAATGCCGGCTACCTGCGGATCTGTGTGCTGACCCAGTACAAGTCGCATTCCCTGGACCGGCACATCAGCACCACCTGGCGGATGAGTCAGATGCTGGGCAACTACATCACCCCGGTGCCGGCGCAGCAGCGGCTCGGCCCGCGCTGGTACACCGGCAGCGCCGATGCCATCTTCCAGAGCCTGAACCTGGTCTACGACGACGCACCCGACTACCTGGTGGTGTTCGGCGCCGATCACGTCTACCGGATGGACCCCTCGCAGATGGTCGCCGACCACGTCGACTCGGGTGCGGCCGTGACGGTGGCCGGCATCCGGGTGCCGCGGCAGGAGGCGACCGCGTTCGGTGTCATCGACACCGATGCCGGCGGCCGCAAGATCACCCAGTTCCTGGAGAAACCGGCCGATCCGCCGGCGGTGGCCGACGACCCGACCGTGTCCTACGCCTCGATGGGCAACTACGTGTTCACCACCGGGGCGCTCATCGACATGCTGAAATCCGATGCGGCGGACGAGAACTCGATGCACGACATGGGCGGCAACATCATCCCGAACTTCGTCCAGCAGGGTGAGGCCAGCGTCTACGACTTCGACCGGAATGAGGTCCCGGGAACCACCGACCGCGACCGCGGGTACTGGCGCGACGTGGGAACCATCGATTCCTACCGGGACGCGCACCTGGACCTGGTGTCGGTGCACCCCATCTTCAACCTGTACAACGCCGACTGGCCGATCCTGAGCTATTCGTCCCCGTTGCCGCCGGCCAAGTTCGTCGAGGGCGGGATCGCCAAGGAATCCATGGTCGGCGCCGGGACGATCATTTCCGGGGGAGTGGTCGACCGATCGGTCCTGGCCGACAATGTCCGGATCCTGCAGGGCAGTACGGTGTCCGGATCCGTGGTGCTGCCCAGCGTCAGAGTCGGACGGAATGCGGTGGTGCGCAACGCGATTCTGGACAAGAACGTTGTGGTGGCCGACGGCGCCACCATCGGGGTGGACCTGGATCGCGACCGAAGTCGTTTCACCGTCACCGCGTCCGGGATCACCGTTGTCGGCAAGGGCGTCCGGGTCGAGTTCTGAGTCGCAGTGCCAGAGGCATGGTGCTCAGCGCGGGCGGTAGGCGTCGGCGCGGTGTTCGATGCGCACGACGACGACTTCCCGTGGCTGCTCGCGAAGTCAGTGCTCCGGCCGCGGCTTCCGCGGCGGGCAGCCCTTGAAGTAGCTGACGTCGTACTCGAAGTGCCAGCCCTCGTTGTCGAAGGTGCGGCACAGGCCGAGCGCGCCCCTGGTGGCCTGCAACCAGTGGAAGGCCGCAGCCGGCTGGACGTCGATGGCGATGCCGGTGACGTGCGCGGACTTGTCCGGTTTCAGCACCAGCTGATCCGCCGCTTGCTTGCCGTACTGCTTCAGGTACTGGTCGTATTGCGCCTGCTGCTGCGCCCGGCTCCGTTTTCCGTCGTTGAGGCACACGATGATGTCGTCGGCGTTCGCATACTTCTCGACGTTGCGCCAGGCCCTGATCACGTCGCTGCGCAAGCCGGTGGGCTGCTCGTCCACGTAGGCCGCGTTCGTGGCGCACTTCGGGCCGGTCTGAGGCCCGGGGGTCTCCGGACTCACCGGTGCGGCGTTGGCGGTCGGGATCTGCGACGCGGGCAGCAGCCTGATCGGTGCGGTGGGGCCGGTCGACGGCTTGCCGCTCTTCGGCGTCCGGGCCGGCGATGTCCCGGCCTTCGACGCCGCGCTCGACCTCCCAGCCGACACCGTCGGCGCGGAGACGGCGCTGGAGGGTGTGGAGGGTTTCAGCCGCGCGCCGGCCGGCGATCGCACGGATTTCGTCGCGGGGGTGCTCGGCTGCGGGGTAATGCTCGGCTGCCGTGTGCTCGGGTCACCCGTGGCGCCGATGCCGCTGGGGCGATCGATCAGCGACGCCGGGACCTTCGTGGTCACGGTGACCACCCCGGCGTCACTGCCGCTGCCGCAGCCGGTCAGCAGCACCACCGCCACTGCGGTGAGCACCATCGCGCGACGGACGCCCGGATCCCTATGTCGCGCGGTGACAGCTGACCTCCCGCCGCCTGGCCGAGCGATCACTGACCCCTCTTGACGGCGGCCAGCAGCCCGTCATCCAGCGGGATCAGCACCGGCACCAACGTCTCGTCGTCGCGAACCGCCCGGCCGGCCTCCCGGACGGCGACGGTCTCGGCGTCGCGCTGGGTGGGATCGGCGACCTTGTCGTGCCAGAGGGCGTTGTCGACGACCAGTATCCCGCCCGGCCGCAGCAGCCGGACGGCCTCCACCACGTATTGGCCGTACTCCGTCTTGGCGGCGTCCACCAGCACCAGGTCGTAGGCGGCGTCGGTGAGCCGGGGCAGCACCTCCAAAGCCCGGCCGTTGATCAGCCGGGTCCGGCCGGCGGCGACGCCGGCCTCGGCGAAGGCCTGTTTGGCCGCTCGCTGGTTCTCCGCCTCGACATCGATAGAGGTGAGGATCCCGTCGCCGGTCATGCCGGCCAGCAACGCCAGCCCTGACACCCCGGCACCTGTGCCGATCTCGACGGCGGTCTTGGCTCCGACCGCCGCCGCCAGGAAGGTCAGTGCGGTGGCGGCGCCGGCACCGACCGGTGTGCAGCCGAGCTCGGCAGCACGGATCCTGGCCGCGGAGGCCGCCTCGGATTCGGGGACGAAGAACTCGGCGTAGGACCGGCTGTTGGACACCCGCCGACGGTATCCGATGGCGGCGCGTCGGCTCTCACCCGACTCACACACACATGGCGCAGAATGAGACACTCGGTGATCTTTGGAGGTGGATGTCGGTGCCGGATCGGGGCGCGTCGGACGCGGTCGGGTGGACGCCGCCGCCGTGGGAGGACATCGTCCGTGACCAAGGCGATCGGGTCTATCGGCTGGCCTACCGGCTGTCCGGCAACGCCTACGACGCCGAGGACATCACCCAGGAGACCTTCATCAGGGTGTTCCGCTCCCTGGACAGCTTCCGGCCAGGCTCCTTCGAGGGCTGGCTGCACCGGATCGCCACCAACGTCTTTCTCGATCTGGTTCGCCGCCGAGGCCGAATCCGGATGGAGGCGCTTCCGGAGGACACCGACCGGATCGCCGGCCGGACGCTGTCCCCGGAGCAGACCTTCGACCAGTCGAACCTGGACCCGGACCTGCAGGCGGCGCTGGACGAGTTGCCGCCGGAGTTCCGGGCGGCCGTCGTGCTCTGCGATGTGCAGGGGTTGTCGTACGAGGAGATCGGTGCCACCCTGGGCGTCAAGATGGGCACCGTTCGCTCCCGGATCCACCGCGGTCGGCAAGCACTGCGAGCCGGCATCGAACGCCGACGCGCGGCACGCGTAGACCTTGCGGAGCGGCCCGTTACGTCGCCGTCCGATCGGGAGTTGCGGAGATGACGTTCTTCTCGGATGCGTTCGTCGATCACCTGTCCTTCGACGCGGTCGTTGCCTTCGCCGACGGGGAGATGAGCCTGGCCGCCTACCAGCGGGCAGCCGCGCACATCTCCCGCTGTGAGAGTTGCGCGGCCGAGGTGGCTGAGCAGACCAGCGCCAGAGATCTGCTGCGTTCGGCCTTCACGCCACGGATGCCCGGCAGCCTGTTCGATCAGCTCCGTTCCATCCCCGTCGCACTGCCGCTCGACCAACGGCCTGGCGGTCCGCTGGCCGACGGCGACCGGCGCACCAGGTTCGGCCGTCGCTGAACGCCGGTCGGCACCGTCGGCGGTGTCGTAGCCTCCAGGGGTTCGGTTGCCAGCAGCCGAGCACTCCCTGCACCCGGAGAGGCCCAGCATCATGAGTTCGCCGAAGCCACCGGTCGATCCCGCCCTGTTCGCGGTGTTCGGGCGCCCCGGACAGGTGAACGGGTCGTTCGCGCCACGGGCCTGGCGCCCCCCGGAGCCGGTGGGCAACGGCCAGGTGGTGCCGGAGATGCTGGTCGACGCCTTCGGGCGGCCCAGCCCGGACGCACTGGGGTTGCAGCGCCCGCCGGCCGCCGGCGACCGGGCCGAGGCGGGAACCGGCGATGGGGGCGCAGGGCGGTCGGACCCCTGGCGGGACCCCGACACATCGGTCAGCCTCGGCGAGCCGGCCGTCGGCCGGGAAGAACTGGCGGGAAAAGCCCGGCGTCCCGCGGAGCAGTTCACGCTGCGGCAGGCGTTGTTCGAACATCGGCTGCGGCCGTCGACGCTGGCCGGCCTCGCCCTGGTCGCGTTGATCATAGGCGCGGTGGGCGGTCTGGTCGGCTCGCTGCTGAGTCACGCGGTGCCGCTGTCGACCACCGATCCGGCCTATCGCATCGCCGCGGTCGATTCGGTGATCCAGCGGGAGCCCGGCTCGGTGTCCGACATCGCGGGGCGGGTGGTGCCGACCGTTGTCTCGTTGGAGGTCAGGATCGGTGATGTCGGTGACACCGGTTCCGGCGTGGTGTTCGACCGATCCGGTTATCTGCTGACCAACAATCACGTGGTGTCGATCGCCGCCACCGACAAGAACGCCACGTTGACGGTAGTGTTCAACGACGGCAAGGGGACCAGGGTACCCGGCTCGATCGTCGGGCGAGATCCGCAATCCGACCTGGCCGTCGTCAAGGTCGACGCTGCGAACCTGGCGGTCGCTCAGCTGGGCAACTCGGACAAGGTCGCGGTGGGCGATTCGGTGATCGCCATCGGCTCACCGCTCGGCCTGCAGGGCACAGTCACCACCGGCATCCTGTCGGCGGTGAACCGCCCGGTCCGGCTGGCCGCTGAGGGCACCGACACCAATGCTGTCATCGACGCCCTGCAGACGGACGCGGCCGTCAACCCCGGCAACTCCGGCGGACCGCTGGTCGATGCCGCCGGCGCGGTGATCGGCATCAACACCGCGATCCGGACCCTCGGGGAGAGCCAGACCAGTGGCTCCATCGGCCTGGGGTTCGCCATCCCGATCAACGACGCCAGGGCCATCGCCGAGGAGATCATCCGGTCGGGCAGGGTCGAGCACCCCAGCCTGGGCGTGAACGCCAGGTCAGCGACCGACGGCACCACCGACGGCGCCCAGGTGCAGAACGTGCGCAGCGGTGGCCCGGCCGCCAATGCCGGGATCGTCGAAGGTGACGTGATCATCCAGGTCGGCAAGCGGTCCGTCGGCAACGCGGACGAACTGGTGGTCGCCCAGCAGGAACACAAGGTCGGCGAGACGGTGCCGGTCACCCTGCTGCGTGACGGCCGTCGGACCACCGTCCAGGTGACGCTGGGCGCGGGCTGAGAACCGGGTCGCGCCGGCATCGGTAGGATTCGGTCGTGTTCGGCCTCTCGTGGACCCAGATCATGGTGATCGTGGTCATCGGCGTATTCCTGCTGGGGCCGGAACGGATCCCGGTGGCCGTGCAGTGGCTGACCAGCTCGCTCAAGAAGGTCCGCACGATGGCCCAGGGCGCCCAGGAGCAGCTGCATTCCGAGCTCGGACCCGAGATCGCCGAGATGCGCAGGCAGATCTCCGAACTTCAGTCGTTGAAGGAGTTCAAGGAACTCCGCGATCTGAAGGACCTGCATCCGAAGAACCTGATCGGCAAGGGTCTGCTCGGACCGGACATCTCCACCGAGAACGGAATGGCCGGGATCCTGGGCATCGACAAGGACTTCCTGAAGGGGCCGGACGAGAAGACGAAGCCGATGTCGGCCGGCGGCCCCGCCGACGTGATCCCCGAGATGCTGTCGCCGGCAGCCGCCGAACCGTCCGCCGTGTCGATGTCCAAGGCCGAGACGCCGGCAGCCGCCGATCCTCTGCCGACGGTGGGTGATCCTTCGCCGCCGGACCCGGTGCCATCGGCGGACCCGCCCACATCCGCCGTCCCTCCCACGTCGGCCGATCCGGTGCCGTCGGCGGACCCGCTGCCGTCGGCGGATCCGCCGTCATCGGCCGACCCGTTGCCGCGATGGGAGTCGTCGACGGCCGGCTCCAGTCCGGCATTCGGCCGTACCGGCGATCCGCACCCGATCAAGAAGCCCGTCCCGGTCGTTCAGGTCGACGCCGAGGGCACCTGACGGTCAGCGGCTGGGCGAGATGCCCAGCGATACCCCGGCCAGCGGACGGGTTCGAGCCGTCAGGCTGCTGGCCACCTCCCGCAGGGCCTGCACGGCCGGCGACTGAGAGGCATCCGGACGAAGTACCAGCGGCAATCCGCTGTCGCCGGCCTCCCGCAGCGTCACGTCCAGCGGTACCCGGCCGAGTACCGGCACCGTTGTTCCGGTCGCCCGGCTCAGGGAATCGGCGACGATCCGTCCGCCGCCGCTGCCGAATAACTCCAGCAACGATCCGTCGGGCAGCATCATCCCCGACATGTTCTCCACTACGCCCGCCACCTTCTGCCGGGTCTGCAGAGCGAGCGCTCCTGCCCGCTCGGCCACTTCGGCGGCCGCCGGCTGCGGAGTGGTGACCACCACGATCTCGGTCGTGGGCACGAGCTGGGCGATGGAGATGGCGATGTCGCCGGTGCCAGGCGGGAGATCGAGCAGCAGGACGTCGAGGTCGCCCCAATACACATCGGAGAGGAACTGCTGCAACGCCCGGTGCAGCATCGGGCCACGCCAGGGGATGGGGCCGTTGCCGTCGACGAACATGCCGACGCTGATCACCTTCACCCCGTACTTCACCGGCGGCAGGATCATGTCGTCGACCCGCGTCGGCTGCGCGCTGACCCCCATCATCCGGGGGATCGAGTGGCCGTAGATGTCGGCATCCAGCAATCCCACTGCCAGGCCTCGGGCGGCGAGTTCGGCGGCCAGATTGACCGTCACGGTCGACTTGCCAACACCGCCCTTGCCGGAGGCGATGGCGTAGACCTGGGTGCGGGATTCCGGTCGGGCGAACGGGATCTCCCTGGTGGCGCCGCCGCGCAGGCCGTTCCGCAGTGCCGTTCGCTGCTCGTCGGTCATCACCCCGAGCTCCAGCCGTAGGTCGGTGACACCGGGGATCCCGCGTACCGCGGCGTTCACGTCCTTGGTGATGGTCTCGCGCAGCGGGCATCCGGCGATCGTCAGCAGCACCCGCACGTCGACAACGCTGCCGCCGTCCGCGCCGGCGCGCACCTCGACCCGATCGACCATCCCCAGCTCGGTGATCGGCCGCCGGATCTCCGGGTCCTTGACCGTGGCCAACGCGACGCGGACGTCGTCGGTGCTGACGATGCTGTGGTTCGGCATGGCGGTGGACAGATCCCTCTCGTCGGTCCGGTCAAGGCTACGTCCGGTAGCCCTGTGGCCGTGCACACAGCCGGGCTCGCATTCGGGCACACAGCCGCGTACACAACCGGTCCGCAGAAGGCTCGCAGCGATCGCTCGCGCTCGTGTGGGACCATCGAGATGAGCCTGGTAGGCCGCACGGTTCGATGGGCTGCGGCGCACGAGCAGAGAAAATGCCAACAGGAGGTGATCGCCGTGACCTCACCGATGGGTTTCCGGGGAACGGCAGGCGTTCCGAACGTGCCTACCCCGCCGACTGGATTCGCCGTCGCTGCGTACCCGACCTACACCCAGGCGCAGCAGGCGGTGGAATATCTGGCGAAGAACGACTTCTCGATCCAGGACGTCACCATCGTCGGCTCCGACCTGCAGATGGTGGAGCGGGTGACGGGCAAGCTCACGCCCGGCAAGGTGATCGGAGCCGGCGCGGCTTCGGGCGCCTGGATGGGCCTGTTCGTCGGGATGCTGATGAGCTTCTTCTCACCCGTCCAGGGTGGGGTCCTGCTGCTGATCCTGGTCTCCATCGCCGTCGGCGCGTTGTTCGGATCGGTGATCGGATGGCTCGGCTACTCGGTGACCAGGGGCCGGCGTGATTTCACCTCGGCCAGTCAGGTCGTCGCACGGCGTTACGACCTGCTCTGCGAGCCGCGGAGCGCGGAAGCCGCGCGGAATCTGCTGGCCACGATGGAGCTGGGCGGCCAGCCGGGCACGACACCGGCGTCCATGCCCCCCCGACTCTGACGCCCCGCACCGTGGTCTGTCTCGGCGCCACAACCGGATTCCGTATCGTCCCCCCGCCGCGCTGCCCGCTCCGCGGCGTCTCCGCGGCGTCTCCGTGGCATCTTCGTGGCGTCGCGCCGCCGGGGGGCTTGCCGGCTGTTCATCTGCCGGACGATTCGCGGTGGCATTCGGGCCATCGGGACGCAGAATGATGTGGCTGCGTCCGGCGTTCCAGGAGCCGGGGCGCCACGGCGACAGTCCTAGTCCAGGAGGCAGACAGTGTTCCCCACCACCGTCCCGGCACCCAGCCGCATCGCACCCCCGACCCGGCAACCGCGCCATCGCGGACACCGCGGGCGGCGCACCCTGACCGCGGCCGCTTCGGCCGGATTGCTGATCGCCGCGTTCGCGAACGCCGCCCCGGCTTCGGCAGCCGGCGGCCATCCCGCGAAAGCCACGCCGACTCGGTCAGCGCGCGTGCTTCCAGGGAGGGGGACCCCCGGCTCCGGTGCCACGGCCACCCCGATCAAGCACGTCGTCGTGGTGTTCCAGGAGAACGTGTCCTTCGACCACTACTTCGGCACCTACCCGCACGCGGCGAACACCGACGGCACCCGTTTCGTCGCGGCGCCGAACACCCCATCGGTGAACGGCCTCAGCGGCAGCCTGCTCACCAGCAATCCGAACGGGATGAACCCGGCCCGGCTCACCCCCGGGCAGGCGCTGACCTGCGATCAGGACCACGACTACACGGCCGAACAACTCGCCGACGACCACGGGGCGATGGACAAGTTCATCCAGTACACCCAGAAGAACAGCTGCCAGGCACCTGCCTACGGGGCGACGGACCCGCACCTGGTGCTGGACTACTACGACGGGAACACCGTCACCGCGCTGTGGAACTACGCCCAGCACTTCGCGATGAGCGATAACTCGTACGGGACCACCTTCGGTCCGTCTACCCCGGGGGCGCTCAACCTGGTCTCCGGCCAGACCGCGAAGGCCTACGCCGTGTCCCCGCAGGGCCAGCGCACGCTTGACGCCTATGCAGTCCCGAACCAGGCCGGGGTCGCCGGCACCGGCACCGTCATCAACGATCCCGACCCGGCGTTCGACAGGTGCTCGAATCCTGCATACGCGACGGCGGCACTGACCGGGAAGAACATCGGGGACCTTCTCACCGACAAGGGCGTGTCCTGGGGCTGGTTCCAGGGCGGGTTCGGTGACTGCGCCGCGGCCTCCGAGATCGGCAGGTACAGCCGGCAGCACGGCGCCGGCACCACCCAGGACTACAGCGCCCATCACGAGCCCTTCCAGTACTACCGGTCCACCGCGAACCCGGCGCACACACCGCCGGCCTCGCTGGCCGAGGTCGGTCACGCCGGTCCGGCCAACCACCAGTACGACCTGTCCTACTTCGGTCGGGCGCTGAAGGCGGGCAAGCTGCCGGCAGTCAGCTTCGTCAAGGCCAAGAAGTCCGAGGACGGGCACGCCGCCTACTCCGATCCCCTCGACGAGCAGCACTTCCTGGTCGACCTGATCAACCAGGTGCAGCGGTCCAAGGACTGGAAGGACACCGCGATCGTGGTGGCCTACGACGACTCCGATGGCTGGTACGACCACCAGATGAGCCCGATTGTGAACCACTCGCAGTCCACCCAGGACGCCCTGACCGGACCCGGACAGTGCGGTACCGGCGGCCCCATCCTCGGCGGCTATCAGCTGCGCTGCGGCTACGGACCCCGTCTGCCACTGCTGGTGATCTCGCCGTTCGCCAAGGTCAACGCGGTCGACAGCAGCATCACCGACCAGACCTCGATCCTGCGGCTGATCGAGGACAACTGGCGGACCGGTCGCATCGGCGACGGCTCGTTCGACGCGATCGCCGGGTCGCTGGGCAACCTCTTCGACTTCGGCAGGCCTGCCGCCAAGCGCTTGTTCCTCGATCCGAACACCGGGGCACCGGTCCGGCGAGGACGGGCAGGGCACCACTGAGGAAACGGTGACGGCGACGCGGGCTCCGATGATGGGCTACAGCCAGCCCCGTTTGCGCAGCGTCCGGAACAGCAGCACGCAGACCAGCGCCATGAACACGAGGGCCATCGGGTAGCCGAAGGTCCAACTGAGTTCCGGCATGTGCGTGAAGTTCATCCCGTATACGCCGGCGATCGCCGTCGGCACCAGGGCGATGGCCGCCCAGGCGGAGATCTTGCGCATGTCGGAGTTCTGCTGGGTCGCCACGGCCGCCAGCGACGCCGACACCAAGGCGGTGAGCAGCTCGTCGAAGGCGAACACCTGGTCGATGACGTGCTTCAGATGGTCGTCGACGTCCCGGAAGTAGGCCTGTACGGGCCGCGGAACGTACTCGCTGGGCTGCTCGGACAACGTCTGCAGGGGCCCGCGCAGCGGGGCGACCGCTCTACGCAGCTCCAGCACTTCGCGTTTGAGCAGGTAGATCTGCTCGGTGGAGACATGCGATGCCGGGTTGAACACCAGCGCCTCCATCTCGTCGATGTCGTCCTCGACGGCTTGGATGACGGTCAGGTAGTGGTCGACGACCCGGTCGGCGATGGCGTGCATCACCGCGGCGGGTCCCATGGCCAGATGCTGACTGTCCCGTTCCAGCGACTTCCGCAGATCCTTCAATTCGGAGTGCTGACCGTGCCGAACGGTCACGATGAAATCCTCGGCAAGAATCATCAGGATCTCGCCGGTCTCCACGATTTCTAACGCGGTGGTGCTGGATTCGTGCTCGACGTATCTGACAGTCTTGATCACGAACAGCGAATACTGCTTGTAGCGCTCCAGCTTGGGGCGCTGGTGTGCCACCACCGCATCCTCGGACGCGAGTTCGTGGATCCCGAACACCTCGGCGACCGACGCCATGTCCTCGGTGTCCGGTTCGAACATGCCGACCCACACGAAGCCCTGACCGCACTGCCGGACATGCGTCAGCGCCGTCGCCGGATCGACCACGCCGGGAACCCGCGCGCCGTTCACGTAGGCGGCGCAGTCGATCATCGAGGTGGCCGGCCGCTGGACCGGTGCCGGCTGCGGTCCCTGGCCCGCCGGCCATCGTCCGGAGGGGAACATGGGCGGGATCGCCGGCAGCCGAGGCACGTCAGTAACGTAGTCGAGATCATGCGGATCGACCTGCACACACACTCATCGGCGTCGGACGGGACCGACACCCCGGCGGCGCTGATGGCGATGGCCGCCGCGGCCGGCCTCGACGTCATCGGCCTCACCGATCACGACAGCACCGCCGGCTGGGCGGCTGCCGCGGCGGCCCGGCCGGACGGCGTCACCCTGATCAGGGGCACCGAGTTCTCCACCCGCGTCGAGGTCGACGACCGCAGGGTCAGCGTGCACCTGCTCGGCTACCTGTTCGACCCCGCCGACCCGGCGATCGTCGCCGAGCATCGCCGGCTGGTCACCGAGCGCCTGCACCGGGGACTGGCGATGGTGGAGTTGATGACCGCCGACGGCGTGCCGATCAGCAGCGAACAAGTACTGGACATCGCGGCTGGAGCACCGGTCGGTCGGCCGCACATCGGCCGGGCGCTGGTGCAAGCCGGTGTGGTCTCCTCGGTGACGGAGGCATTCGATTCCTATCTGGCCGGACCCGGCTCCTATTACGTGCCCAAGGTGGACACCGAGCTGGCAGCAGCCGTCCAGATGATCGTGGCGGCCGGCGGAGCCGCGGTGATCGCCCACCCCCGAGCCCGTGGCGAGTACCGGGCGCTGACCGTGGAGGCGATCGGGCGGCTGGCGGACCTCGGGCTGGCTGGGCTGGAACTGGATCACCCGGACCACGACGCGGCCGGCCGCGCCGAAATCGCCGAGATCGCCCGCAGGTTCGACCTGATCACCACCGGCAGCTCGGACTACCACGGCCACAACAAGGCGCTCAGCCTCGGCCAGCAGACCACCGACCCGGCAGCGCTGGCCGGATTGGTCGCCAGGAGCAGTGGGGTCATCGAGCCGCTCGGAGTGACCTGACGTGGACACCGTCCCGTTGCCCGCGGTACCGGACGCGCCGGAGCTGCCGGTCCCGCGCAGCGTGCGCATTCTCACCGCGATCGCCGGCCTGGCCGGCGGGGGACTGCTGCTACTGGGGATCGTGCTGCTGTGCCTGCAGATCGGCGCGCCGCTGGTGATCGACGGTGCTACCGGCCCGGGCTGGGGCCGGGTCGTCCTGCATCTGACGGTCGGCGGGCTGGGGGAGGTCGGCCGCGGGCTGCGGTTCCGGTTGCCGGTTGCTGCCGGCGGCGTGATCGCCGCGTTGACGGTGCTCGCGGTGCTGGGGGTGTTGGTGGCCGACTGGTGGCGGTGAGGCGATGGGGAGCCGGCAGGTGCCTCAGAGGTCGAGCGTCGCGGAGAACCCTGGCGCGCGCTTGTCCAGAAAGGCGCGCACCGCATTGGTGAAGTCGTTGCTGCCGTAGACCTTCAGCATCTCCGACGTGTCGTCCGGATCGGCGCCGTCGGCGAGTGCGCCGAGGGTCCGTTTGGTGGCCAGCTGCGTGCCGGACGCCAGGTGAGCGATGCGCCGGAGCAGCGTCGCCAGGTGTTCGTCCAGCTCTGCGCCCTCGACGATGTCGCTGACCGCTCCGGCGGCGTGCGCCCGATCGATGTGCAGAAGCCTTGCAGTGAGAAGCATCTCGCGAACCAGAGGGTCGCCGAAGACGGCGACGCACCTCTTCAGCACGAAGGCCGACAGGCAGTTGCCCAGGGTGGCCGCGATCGGATAGCCGATACGCGCACCGGTGGTCGCGATCCGCAGATCGCAGGCGCTGGCCAGCGCCAGGCCGCCGCCGACTGCCAGGCCTTCGATCACTGCCAGCGTTACCTGCGGGAGTTCGGAGACCGCCCGCAGGGCCTGCACCACAACGGCTTCGTAGGCAACGCCGTCCTCGCCGGAGGCGAAGGAGGTGAAACCGGAGATGTCGGCGCCGGCCGCCAGCGCTCGTCCACCCGCGCCCCGGAAGCACACCACTCGCACTTGGGCCTCGGTGCGCAGCTCCCCGCCCAGGGCGATCAACGCGTCGAACATCGGCATGGTGAAGGCGTTGAGCTTGTCCGGCCGGTTCAGGGTGACGGTGCAGATCCGGTCGTCGATGTCGACAAGGATCGCACCGTCGGCATATCTGGCCGTCATCGCACCACTCCGTCGCCGGTCAGCTCGTCGATCTCGTCCGGCCGTAACCCGTACTCCCGCAGCACTTCCCGGCTGTGCTCGCCCAGCGCCGGTGACGGCCGGCCAGGCCACGAGACGGCGGCGCCGAACTGGATCGGCAGTCCCAGCACCGAATGCCGGCCGACCACCGGATGTTCCACCTGCCCGACCATCTCCAGCGCGCGGGTGTGCGGATCGGCGAGCGCCTGTCCGACGGTCCTTACCGGCGCCGCCGGTACCCCGGCCGACACCAGTCGACGGACCCAGGAATCGGTGTCGTCGGTGACCAGCATGGCCTCCAAGGTGTGCGCGAGTTCGGCCCTGTTCGTCATCCGGTCGGCGTTGCTGAGAAACCGAGGGTCGGTCGCCAGCTCGGTCAGATCCAGGGTGGACAGCAGCAACCGCCACAGCTTGTCGTTGTTGGCGGCCACCACCAGCGCGCTGTCCCTGGTCCGCAGCGCCTGGTAGGGCGCGAGCATTCGGTGTCCGGATCCGGTGCGGGTCGGCTCCACCCCGGTCGCCCAGTAGGCGGCCGATTCCCATACCAACATGGCCAGGCCGGCCTGGTAGAGGCTGGTGCGGACGTGGTCGCCACGACCGGTGGTGTCCCGGTTCCGCAGGGCGGCCAGGATGCCGATCGCGGCGAACATGCCGGCCGCCAGATCGGTGATCGGGACACCGGTTTTCACCGGGTCACCGTCTGGCGGGCCGGTGACACTCATCAGGCCGGTCATCGCCTGGGCGATCAGATCGAAACCCGGTCGGCCGGCCAGTTCGCTCGAGTCGTCGCCGGTGGTGCCGAATCCGCTCAGCGACGTGACCACCAGCCGGTCGTTGACCCGGTGCAATGTCGCGGCGTCGGCGGCCAGCCGCTCTGCGACCCCTGGCCGGAAATTCTCCACCAGTACATCTGCGCCGGAAGCCATCCGGTGCAGTACCTGTTGCCCTGCAGCAGATTTCAGGTCGATGGCCAGGCTGCGCTTGTTGCGGTTGACGGCCCGGAACGCCTGGTTGTCGCCGGGACCGGTCCCGAAGCTCTGCCGGGTCTGGTCGCCGCCGGCCGGTGCTTCGATCTTCACCACGTCGGCGCCGAGGTCGGCCAGCAGCTGGGTGCACCACGGCCCGGCCATCACCTGCGTCAGGTCCAGGATCCGGACGCCGGCCAGCGGTGGGCGCCCCGGCGGTCCGGCGGCGCCGGCCGGGATCATCTGCCCGTCCATGAACGCAGCAGCGGCAGCAGCACCCTGAGCAGCCGGTCCGGCTGCTCGACGGCCGCGGAATGCGCGGCACCCGGGATCAGCACCAGACAAACGCCGAGCCGGCGCGCCATGTCCGCCTGCGGCTGCAGACCCCAGGCGTCGTCCGCCTCTCCGCTGATCACCGCCACCCCGGCGTTGTTCCTCTGCAGGACGGCGGCCAGTTCGTCGGTCCGGTCCGGCTCGGTGCGCAGTACGTTCGCCATCCCGATCAGGCCGGCCGGGCTGGAGGCGACGAAGCGGTGGCGGTGGAACTCGGCCAACTCGGCGGCGGGCCGTTGTCCCTGCCCCAACCCGGCAGCGTCGCCGGTCCGCGCGACGACCAGCGACTCCAGGTGGGAGTAGGCAGCGGCCACGCCCAGCCTGCGCAGCACCGGTTCACCCGCGTCCATCGCGCCCGTGCGGGGCCCCACTGGCAACGCGGCAGGGCCGGAACTGAGTAGGACCAGCCCCGTGACAGCTGCCCCGGCCAGAACCGCTGCCCTGGCCACCAGGCCGCCGAAGGAATGCCCGATCACCACCACCGGTCCCGGCAGGGAGGCGATCAGGTCGGCCATCACGGCGCCCAGCGCACGCGAGCTGTAGGCGTACTCGTCGGCCGGTCCGGCAGACTCGTACTGGCCGGGCAGGTCGACCGCTGCGCCGCGGAAACCGTTGTCGGACAACGGGTCGAGCAAGGGCGCGAAGTCCTCCTTGGAGCCGGTGTAGCCGGGCAGCATCAGCACGGTCGGCCGGTCGGGCGCTCCTCGGGCTGCGGTGTCGAGGGCGGCGATCTGCGCACCGTCACCGGCAGAGAGGGTTACCCGCGCCGCGTGGTGGACGCTGAGCTGCGAGTGCGGTTGGATGCTCACGGCGCGGTGGCGAGCGCGACGACCTCGGCGCCGCGCAGTTCCACCAGCCGGTTGCCGACCACCGCCACGTCGACCCTGCCGGGTTTGGCCGGCCGGGCAACCGTAACGATGCGGGCGACTGTTCCCTCGGCCGCCGGAACCACCATCAGGCCGCCCGAGGACGGCACCACCAGGTTCGATCCGACCAGGGTCGGCAGGCCGATGGCCTTCGGCAGCGCCCAGCTCACGGTAGGGGAATCCCGGCTCACCACCTTGGTCTTGGTCCCGGGCGGAGTCGGGGTCGTGGTCGCGGTTCCGCCGAGCCTGCTGGCCAGTCCGCCGTCGGGCGTCTTGCTCGGCTCGCTGGTTCCGCTGGTCGGGGTGACCGGCACCGTGACGTCCACCGCTTCCTCGCCCATCGCAATCAGGTAGCCGCCGACCAGGGAGTACTGGATCCCGTCGAGCGTCACCCGTGGGGTCGGGCCGCTGCCGGAACGGATCGCGGAGGCGGCGACTGCGATGGGGGTGCGGCCGGCGACTGTGCCGTCGGCGTCGTACACCACCACTGCGGGTGTCGGTGTGGCCACCAGTACCGCGACCCGGTCCTTGGTGATGCCGACGATCCTGGCCGCCGGCGATCCGGTGTCGATGTCCGCCCGCACCTTGGTCTTGTAGACGTCCCAGTCCTTGTTCTGGGTGTGCGGATCGGTCCAGTTGAGCGCGATGCGCGCGTTGTTGCCCTTGCCGGTGCAGTGCTCGATGGTGCCGAACTGGTCGTCGGTGACGGCGGCGTCGGTGATGGTGCAGCCGAGGTGCTTGGTGTTGCCCGAATTCGGGTTCGGCTGGTCGCCGTACTGGAACGTCCGGAGCAGATCCCAGCGCCAGATCTCCAGCAGGCCCGAGCTCACCCAGGCGGCGTACGGGCCGCCGAAGATCAGCGATCCGCCCGGCTGGTTCGGCGCGGTGCGCTGGTAGCGCCGTTCGCCGGTCTCCGGGTTGAGCAGCACCATCTCGCCGCACAGGCCGTCGCGGGCGTACACCGCCAGCACCCCGTGAACGCTGGAGTCGGCGCTGATGTCGCCGGTGGTGGTGTCACCGGAACCGACGCTGCACAGGTCCCGGTCGGCTCTGGAATAGCTCCAGCGCACCCCGCCGGTGGCCGCGTTTCGGCCGGTGACGGTGTGCTGGTCGGTGGTGACCACCGTGCCGTACGGCGAGGCGACCGCTCCGACGTCGGGGTTGGTCGGCTGCTGCCAGGCCACCCGCAGCCGTTGCGGCACCGCCGACATCGCCAGGGTCGGTGTGTAGTCGGGCCCGGAGGTGGCGTCGACGGCCCTGATGTCGCTGGTCAGGTAGACGACGGCGGCCGCCGCGATCACCGCGACAGCGATCGCGGCGGCGATGATCCGGTCGCGGCGGCGCCGGGCACGGACGCTCGACGCCGGTGCGCTCGCCGGAGAGGGTGCGCCTGTGGGGGAGGGTGGGCTCACTGTTGATGGTGGGCTCACGGTGGATGGTGGGCTCACGGTGGATGGTGGGCTCACGGGGTGGGACACCCTGCGAGCCTACTGATCCAGCCACAGCCGCTACCGGGTGAACCACATGACCGGCTCGCGCCGCCCGCGGCGTCGCGGGTTAGGCACCGCCGGCGGCAGGGCGGATCAGGCACCGGCGGCTGCAGGGCGGATCAGGCACCGCCGGCTGCCTGCCGGTCGCTGCCGGTCACCTGTCCGCCGGGCGCCTGCTCCCCGCCGCGGGTCCGGCGCCGCCGCCGCTGCGGCCGCTCGCCGCCGGCCGACGCCGGTGGGGAACTCGGGTCCGGCGTGTCAGCACCGGGGCGTTGTTCGCTGCTTCCCTGCTGGCCCGAGCGCCCTCCGGAGCCCACCCGCCGTGGGCGATCCGTGCGGTGACCGCTTCCCTGACCGCCTTCGCCGGCCGAGCCCCGCGCCGAGCCGCTGGCCGAGCCCCGCGCCGAGCCGCTGGCCGAGCCCCGCGCCGAGCCGCTGCGGCCCGACTTCTTGCCGCCGGTCTCGCCGAGATCTTCGACTGCTTCGGCGTTCAACCCTTGGCGGGTCTGGCGTGACCTGGGCAGCCGCCCGGTGAGGTCCTCCGGGATGCCCAGATCGTCCCGGAGGTGCGCCGAATTGGAGTAGGTCTCCGCCGGTTCGTCTATGTTCAGTCCGAGAGCGGTGTTGATCAGCTTCCAGCGTGGCAGATCGTCCCAGTCGACCAGGGTGATGGCCACGCCGGTCTTGCCGGCCCTGCCGGTTCGGCCGATGCGATGGATGTAGGTCTTTTCGTCCTCGGGACACTGGTAGTTGACGACGTGGGTGACGTCCTCGACATCGATGCCGCGGGCAGCCACGTCGGTGGCCACCAGGACGTCCACCTTGCCGGACCTGAAGGCGCGCAGTGCCTGCTCGCGGGCTCCCTGGCCGAGGTCACCGTGCACGGCGGCGGCGGCGAACCCGCGGTCGGCGAGTTCGTCGGCGACCTTCTGGGCGGTGCGCTTGGTGCGGGTGAAGACCATTGTCAGCCCGCGGCCGCCGGCCTGTAGCACCCGACTGAGCAACTCGACCTTGTCCATCGCGTGCGCCCGGTAGACGAACTGGGTGGTGGTCAGATGGGTCTGCCCCTCGTCGGGCATCTCGGCGCGGATGTGCAGCGGCTGCGTCATGAACGAACGCGCCAGGGTGATGATCGGTCCCGGCATGGTGGCGGAGAACAGCATGGTCTGTTTGCCGGCGGGCACCATCCCGAGCACGCGTTCGATGTCCGGCAGGAACCCGAGGTCGAGCATCTCGTCGGCTTCGTCCAGCACCAGGATCTCGATCGCGCCGAGTACCAGGCTGCCCGAGTTGGCCAGGTCGAGCAGCCGGCCGGGAGTGCCGACGACGACATCGACGCCGCCCTGCAGCGCGGCGACCTGCGGCTCGTAGGCCCGGCCGCCGTACACGGCGGTGACGGTGAGACCGGTGTACTTGGCGGCGTCGTGCAGATCCCTGGTCACCTGGACACAGAGTTCCCGGGTCGGCACCATCACCAGGGCTCGAGGCGCGCGGCCGCGTCGCCGAGCCGTGCTGGCCACCGCGTTGTCGGCGCCGACAGCGTCGGCGGCGTCGTCTTCGCCGGCCAGCCGGTGCAACAGCGGAACCCCGAAACCGAGGGTCTTGCCCATTCCTGTGCGGGCCTGGCCGATCAGGTCGGAGCCGACCAGCGCTACCGGCAGGGTCAGCGCCTGGATCGCGAAGGTGTGTTCGATCCCGGCCTGATGCAGGGCCCGCACGATTCGCGGATCGACCTGCAGGTCGGCAAAGGTGGGCGTCTTCTCGCTGACCGGCGCGTCCCCGACCAGCGGGTGCGATATGGCCAGATCCTCGGGTGCCAGACCTTCGACGGGGGTGGTGTCATTCATGGTGGAGCCTTCCTCGGCAGTTCGCGCGCGAGGCCGGTCCGGTCAGGATGTGCGGCGGGCCCCGGTGGAGGTGGATCGTCCGGGACGGTCGTGCAGTGTGCGTCGCGCGCACAGTACGGTGGCGCCGATCGGCACCACCTCGGCTGCCATTCTACGGCCTGGAACTAGTCTTCATGGCGAGCCGGATGCCCGGCGGGTCTGGGAGGACGTCAATGTCGGACACCGGTTCGGACACCGAAATGGTGGATGTGGCCGCGCCGGCCACCGGGGTGATCGACCTGATCGGCGTCCTGGCCTATGGAGAACTGTCGGCATTCGACCGGATGGCGGCCGACGCGCGGTACGCCCCCACTCTGTCCGGGCGGGTGGCGCTGGCGCAGATGGCCGCTGCCGAGATGGGGCATTTCCAGCTGCTGTCCCGGTTCCTCGCGCAGCGCGGAGTTCCGGTGGTGGAGGCGATGCGGCCGTTCGTCCGGCCGTTCGATGCCTTCCACGACTCGACGGCGCCGCATTCCTGGCTCGAGTCCCTGGTCAAGGCGCACGTTGGGGACGGCCTCGCCGCGGACTTCTATCGGGAGATCGCTGAATGGCTGGATTCGGCGAGCCGGGATCTGGTGTTCAGCGTGCTCGGGGACACCGGGCATTCGGCGTTCGCGGTCCGGGAGGTGCGGCGAGCCTGCCAGGACGATCCGAAGCTCTCCGGACCGCTGGCACTGTGGGGTCGCAGGCTGCTGGGTGAGGCGTTGATCCAGGCCCAGTATGTGATCGCCGAGCGGGAATCGCTGGCCGATCTGATCATCACCGGTTCCGGCGACCTGGCCGGGATCGCCGGGCTGTTCCGCCGGTTGCAGATGGGGCACGGGGAGCGAATGAAGTCGCTGGGCCTGGCCTGATGGACCGCATGCGTCCAGTCCGATGCCCGTTGTGTGACGGCATCTGGCAGTCGGTGGCACCGCTCGGTGTCATGCGTCGGGGTCCCGCCACGGCGTCATGTTCGGGTGTCAGGTGCGGGCGGCGGCGGCCAGTTCGGCTCCGGCCACCCGCAACCAGCGCGGCGCATCGACCATCGCGCGATCGCCCGACCCGGCCAGCCGGCGCAGCTCGACAGCTCGCTCGATCCCGGCCGGTAGCGCGCCGTCGATTTGCCCGGCGATCAGCAGCACCCGTTGGCCCGCAATGGTTCCCAGCAGGTGACCGACCACCTTGCCGGTCGTCGACTGGTCGTCGAACCTGCCTTCGCCGGTGATCACCAGATCCGACCGGTCCAGCGCGCCGGACAACCCGACCACGTCGCCGATGCGCTGAGCACCCGGTTCCAGACGGGCATTCCACAGGGCGGCAAGTCCGAAGGCCGCGCCGCCGGCCGCTCCGGCCCCGGCCTGGTCGGGGTCGCCGCCGATCACCGCGGCCAACCGTGCCAGGGACGCCTCCAGGAGCGCGACGTCACCGGGGGTGGCACCCTTCTGCGGGCCGAAGACCGCCGCCGCCCCTCGCGGGCCGAGCAACGGGGCGGTGACGTCCGTGAGCACCTCCACCCCGCCCTCCGGTGGCGGGACGAGCGCCGCGACGTCCACCCTGGCACAGCGATTCAGCATGCCGCCGCCGGGCCGGAGAGGATTGCCGCCGCAGTCCAGGAACCGGGCGCCCAGTGCGGTGAGTGCGCCGGCCCCGCCATCGGTGGCCGCCGAACCGCCGACGGTCGCCATGATCCTGCACACCCGCGGATCTGCGGCGGCGGCGGCCAACTGCTCCCCGAAACCGGTGGTCTGGGCGCCCAGCGCATCCTTGCGGCGCATCAGGGTCAGCCCGGAGGTGGCCGCCAACTCCACCACGGCGGTGCCATCCGGCAGCAGCAACCAGCTGGAGTCCACCGGCACGCCGTCCGGACCCGTTGCGCGGCAACGGATCTCACTCGCTCCAGGTGAAGATGCCCGGATCACGGCGGCGCTGCCCTCTCCGCCGTCGGCCAGCGGCAGCTCGACGACGGTGTCGACCGGCCGCACCGAGCGCCAGCCGGCGGCGATGGCCGTCGCCGCCTGCGCGGCGGTAGCAGTGCCCTTGAACGAGTCCGGGGCGACCAGGATCCGCATCCGATTCAGGCCGGGTCGCTGTCGACGGTGATGGGCTTCCTGTTGGCCACGGTCCGGCGCGCCTGCGGCGACAGGCTCTGCACGTGAGTCAGCAGGGGCAGCAACCCGGGCTCGGTGGTGAACGCCCGGAACGCGGTGCGGACGGTGACGCCGTGGGCCGGCCGGTCCAGCACCCTGACCGGGTCGCCGGCCCGCACCCGGCCCGGCTGCAACACCCGCAGATATGTTCCGGTGGCGCCGGTCGTGGTGAACCTGCGGATCCAGCCGCGCTCGCCGAGGAATTCAGCAAAGGTGCGGCACGGGATCCTCGGGTCGGTCACCTGGAGAACCAGATCTCTGCCCAGTTGCCAGGTTTCGCCGAGAATGCTGTGGGTGATGTCGATGCCCAGTGTTGTCAGGTTCTCGCCGAAGCTGCCGTTGGACAGAGGCCGCGCGAGCTCCCGTTGCCAGTCGTCGAGATCTTCCCGGGAGTAGGCGTAGACCGCCTGATCGTTACCACCGTGGTGCCTGCGGTTGCAGACCTGGTCGCCGGCCAGGCCGCTGCCGGCGGTTCCCTTGGCCCCGGGCGCGATCACCATCACCGCCCGCTCCGTCGGGCGCTTGTCGATGCCGGTGACGCCACCCGCCTTCCGCGGGCCGACGCTGCCCAGGTTCACCGACAGCACCGTCGCGCCGGCGCCGTGCATCACGTTCCGGCCGGGGATGTTCGCGCTGGGGATGTTCACGACAGAACGGCGTCCAGCTCGAACTCGAGATGCCACCGCGGGTCGAGCAGCCCGGCGACGATCACCATGGTGCTGGCCGGGCGGACCTCACCGAACACTTCGCGGTGCGCCTGGCCGGCAGCGTCAGCATGCGCCGGGTCGAGCAGGTACTGCCGGGTGCGGATCACCTGCTCCGGGCGGCCGCCCAGCTCGGCCAGCGCGGCCAGCGCGATCTGCCAGCACCGTCTGGCCTGTGCCAGGGGATCCGGATCCACCCGGCCGTCCGGCCAGACCGGCGCAGTGCCGGACACCGCAACCGTTCTGCCGTCCCTGACCGCCCTGCTGAACCCGATGCTGTCTTCGAAGGGGGAACCCGAGCGGGCGTATTGGCGATCCATACCTGCATTCTGCTGGACCCGCTGCCGGAGGTCGCCGCCGGTGTCACGGGCCGCCGGACCTACGGTGCGTCGGATGGTGCCCGCACTTATCGAACATCCGCAGGCGCGAAACGATCGTGAACTTCGGTGCAGTTGACGCCCCCAGCCGGTGGTTCGGGTCGGACCGGGTGATCGTCGAAGCGGACACACCCGCCGACGAGCCGAGGAACTGCTCCACGGCCGGCACGAAGTCGCGGCGGGACAGGTCACGCAGGTACAGCAGCGGCAACAGGTCGCTGATCTCCGGCGAGCGCCGACACCGCGCCGGTGGCGAGGGTGTAACGCGCATTGTCCGGGTCGGCGCTGCGGCGCACCCAGCCACGGCCGCACACCTCGGTGCCACCGGGCCTGCGTCCCGCAGGTCCGGGCAGCGTGCTGGCGCGCTCGAATGCGCTTCAGCTGCCCTCGAGCCCTCGCGGCCATGGCTGCGCGGTCATAGTTGGGCGGAGCCGGAGACGTCAACGCGGCGAGCGCCACGGCAGATCGCGGCGAGCATGTCGCGCCGAATCAACCCGCTCGGTACTCGAATGAACGCCCAGTACGGTGCGAAGCGTCGCTGCGCCCGATCGTCGGTGCAGCGCCCGCGAGTCACAGTCGTCAGCTGCACCCCGCCGCGGCAGGGCTCCACTGCGAAATCAGTGAGAAAGGCGACCCAGCCCGGCTCGTCGAAGGAGCTGAACTGCGGCAGGGACGTCACCGCGACCCGGTCTGGGCGCAGCTGCCAGGGGCGGCCGACGGTTCCACCGACGGCGTACCGAGGCGGGTCGACCTCGAACATGCGCACCGGTCCGTCCTCGAACAGGCTCCGCTCGCCGTATCCGGCCGTGCCACCGAGGTGGCGGATCGACACCAAGGGCCGTGTGATCCAGAGGTCATCGAGGGTGAGTGTGGTCAGCGCCGACCACACCGAAGCGGGCCTTGCGGCGACCCACCGACTGTGTCGCATCTGGAAGTCGTACGTCGGCAAGGCGTCCTCGAGCGCCGTCACTGCCGACTCCCGGCTCGCAGCACCGCGAGCAGAGCCTCGGTGATCTGGTCGGCGAGGTCGTCCGGCGGAGCACCGGACACCAGGTGGAGCCAGGCGAACACGGTGCCCAACAACTGCGCGTGGACCGCGGGCGCGTCCGGCTGCCCGCGCATCTCACCGCGCGCGACGGCCCGCTCGAGGACGCGAGTCACCACCGCCCGTTGGGCCTGGACGACCGTGGCTTGGAACCGCTCCGCCAGCATCGGGTCCCGCTGGAGGTCGGCTAACAGCCCGGGAAGGGCCCGGCGCGCCGCCGGCGCCGACAGCAGCGTCACCACGTGCCCCACGAGCGCGCGCAGGTCCCCGGCCAGGGCGCCGGAGTCGGCCGGCGGCTCGATGGCCTCGCCGTGCACCACGATGCCGAAGACCATCTCGGCCTTGGACGCCCACCGGCGGTAGACCGTCGCCTTCGCCACGCCCGCTCGGACTGCCACCTGCTCCACCGACATCGCGGCGTAACCGACCCGTTCCAGCAGATCGAGCACGGCTCGGGAAACGGCGGCATCAACGGCGAGCGAACGAGGTCGCCCCCGGATGGTGTCCATGCGCACAGCATAACGAGACGCGACGACTTGTAAAGAAGTATCGAGGTCGGCAGCCCGGACGGCGCTGTGGGCGTCGTTCGTCACGAACGTGAACGGCGCGTCGGGATAGTCCCAATCGTCGGGGCGTGTGGGTGACGACGAACACCGGCCCACCGACGGGGTGTCGGCGCTCCAACCGTGGGCGATGTCGAACAGGCGACGCCCGCACACCAGCGCGCAGACCTCTGCGAATGCGGCCCGTAACTCGCCGGCGCTGTTCTCGCCGACGGTGAAGGTCCATTCGTCGCCGGGCCCTGGAGGGGTCAGCTGCACGACACTGACGCCCTCGGCCGGTCGGGCGCCGAGGTCCTCGACGAACCCGACCCCATCGACGTAGAACGCCTTGGCGCGGTCGACATCGGTCACAGGGATCGGGACCAGTTCCAGCCTGATCTGCATTGCTCCTGCTCAGGTCGGTGTGGGCTGGCGGCACCGCAGGTGCGCCACGTCGATGTGTCGGTCGGATACCAGCTGAGACGCCCCGAAGCGGCGAACTCATCGGTCTTCAGCCGAAGAGAGTTTGGTTTCATCAGACCGCATGTCCGTCTGGGGCCGGCGGCGCCGTTGTAGTGCGACACAACCTGGGGTCGCTGGCGCCGGAATCTGGAGCACTCAGCGCGTGCGTGTCAGTGAGGATCCGCGGCACTGGCTCAGCGATGCCGCCGGTAGTTGATCAGGTCTTGGTCGGACGGGCGCGCACGTGAAGCCGTTCTCCTTGTGGGCCGAACAGGACGAGCACTTCGGCTGGGGCGGAGCGGATGTTCCCGAACCAGTGCGGCGTGCGGGTGTCGAATTCGGCCGCCTCGCCGGCGGCCAGGCTGAGGTCGTGCTTGTCGAGCAGGAGCCGGACGTCGCCAGACAGCACGTACAGCCATTCGTAGCCCTCGTGTACCTGCTGCTGTGGCTCAGACGACGGTTCCGCAGCCGGCGGGATGATCAGTTTGAAGGCCTGTACGCCGCCGGGTCGGCGGGTCAGGGGCAGCCAGGTCATGCCGTACCGGATTACGGGCCGCGGATGAATGCGTGGGTCGCCGGTGGCTGGTGCGCCTACCAGCTCGTCCAGCGCGACCTGGTGTGCGCGGGCCAGCAGCAGCAGGAGGTCCAGGGTTGGTCGCCGCTGGCCGGACTCCAGGCGCGAGAGCGTGCTGATCGAGGTGCCGGTGGCTTCGGCGAGCTCGGTCAGGGTCGCCCCGCGCTGTTGTCGGAGGGCTCGCAGCCGAGGGCCGACTGCGCTGAGCACGGGCCCGAGCGGCTCGTGGGGGTCGGGGTTGGGGGCGTCGGCGGCATCGCTCACCGGACCAGTTTGCAGTTCCTGCAAGCCTGCTTGTCAACTCGGTGGCGACCGACGCAGAGTCTGACCACGTCTCCGCCCAGTACTTCCACACCCCGTTCGCGCCGCCGCCCAGCCAGGTGCCGCGCACCGCCGCTCGGGCTGTGCGTCCCGTCACCACCGATGTCCTCATCTCAGCCGGGCCACCGGCGAGCGCCCCGAAACGGAACGACACGATGCCCAAGAAGACGGACACCCGACCCCCGCGAACCGGCGCCGAGGAGAAGGCCACCTTGCTGGGCTTCCTCGACTACCTCCGCGCCGCGATCGCAGCGAAGGCCGAGGGTGTGCCGGACCCGCAGGTCCGGACGGCAGGGGTGCCCTCGGGCACGAGCCTGCTGGGGCTGGTCAAGCACCTGGGTTGCGTCGAGCGGTTCTACTTCCTGGGCGAGGACGTCGATGACTGGAACGCCACCCTGCGGCCGGCTCCCGAGGAGACGGCCGACGATGTGCTCGCCGACTACCGGGAGGCGGTCCGGCGAGCGAACCAGGTCATCGAGGCCTGCACGGACCTGACCGGTTCCGCCCCCCGGGCCCCGCGGCGGCGGTCGGCACCGTCGATGCGGTGGGTCCTGGTGCACATGATCGAAGAAACCGGGCGGCACGCTGGCCACGCTGACATCCTCCGCGAACAGATCGACGGTGCCATCGGCCGCTGACCGGCCACGCGACGGCACCGCCTCCGCCCGCGGCAGCCGCCGACGCCTGCTGCGCCGCAGTCTCGGGTACGCCTTCTTCGCCGACTCTGTCTTGCCCCGGAGAGCCAGGCCACCCATCACTCAGCTCAAGATCACCCTTGGCAGCGTCTCGCCATGAGATGCGCTGACCGGCACGCTCGCGACCGAGTTCGCCGGCACCCGGTTCCAGGTGAACAGCGTCTGCCCGTGCCCCACGGCCACCTCGTCCGGCGCGGAGGATATGGGTTCCCGCAACTGCCACGCTTCTTGAGGCAGGCAATCGAGACCGTCGCGTCCCGGAACGTCCTACCAAGCTGACAGGCGAGTGGCCCACCTGTGAATCCCTGGCCAGGCGATCGTCAACCATCGGCTATCGAGAGGCCCAGCGGAACCCTACCGAAGGGTGAGCGCAACGGCCGGCACGAGCGTGCTGTTCCCGACCCTGCTGAGCCGTGCCACGTGCGACGTGCCGGCAGACCGCCGTGGCGCGTGACCTCGGCCGTGGCGACGACGGCCTACCTCGGGTTCCTGTTCGGACCGGTGTACGTGGGCGTGCTGTCGGATGCGGTGGGTCTGCGTGGCACCATGGTCGGCGTCGCCGCGCTCGCTGCAGCCTTCGCCCTGCTCGCGCCCCTCGTGACTCGCGGGTCGACGACGACGGCGCGCAGGACCGTCACGATGGAGTCGTGACCGAGGTTGATCGAGAGCTGCTGACGGGCTGTCGGCGTCGCCAACTGCTCGGCCCGCTCGAGCGCGGCCAACTCCTCGGGGGCCAGATCAAGCCGCCATGGTGGGCCAACTGGTTGACTTGCTCATTTTCTCGACAGACCTGTGGTCTTCGGCCTGACGGACGCTCCGTAGATCAATCGGGCTACCGGACTTCGATCCTGGCGCTGTGCCCGCTTGAGCGGGCCAGCCGGCCATCGCGCGTCACTAGTGGGCAGTCCAGCGCCTCGGCCAGGGCGATGTAAGCGGCGTCGTAGGCCGAGACGCTGTTCCTCAGTTGGAAGGCACGCCGTCGCAGGGCATCCGCTGACGGCCAGCGTTGCATGGGCAGGTCGTCGAAGTCGGTCAGTAGGTCCTCCGCCCTCGTCGCGCTGAGGTGCCCACCCAGGGTGAGTCCCCGCAGTGCGGAAACGACCTCGAAGTCGACCAGACTGGGGGCGTGCAGGTCCTCAGTTGCGAGATGGGCCCGCAGCTCGTCAGTACCGGCCACGGCGGTGAGTGCATCGACCACCGCAGCGCTGTCCACAACGATCACGTGGTGGGGCGCTGCATCGGTCGCTCGTCACGCTGTGAGCGCGCTTCGTCGAGCACATCGACGGCAGGGGCCGCCGCTCGCTCGCTGCGGCGGGCTGCGCGGTCGAGCACCTCGGCGACCGTTGGCCGGGCAACCTCCCGGTTGATCAGAGTCAACAGGTAGGCATTCAGGGATTCGCCACGATCGGCGGCCCGCGCTTTGAGCGCCCGACGCGCCTCGTCGGGCACGTTTCTGATCTGTAGCAGTGAACTCACCGCTAGAGAGTAGCTCACAGTAGATGCAGAGTGTATGGAAGGGTCTCAGTTGAAGATCCCTACCGGGTACTGGTTTTCGGTGGTTCGCCCAGCTGGTCAAGGTAGCGGTAGATCGTGGGTCTGGTGACGCCCAACTCCGCTGCGATCTGGGCGACGGTGTACCGATGCCGGCCGTGGTCGTCGGTCTCGTCGTATATCTGCCGGGCCATTCGGGCTTGGCGGGCACCGAGTTTCGGTTTCTGGCCGCTGGTACGGCCGCGGCGAGGCCGTCGCAGGTGCGCTCGGACATCAGGGCGTGTTCGATTCGGCGATCGCGCCGAGGATCTGGAAGAACATCCGCCCGACGGCGGTGGATGTGTCGATGCCCTGGTCGAGGACGATCAGGTCGACCCCGCGGCTCTGCAAGTCGTTGGACAGGTCGATGAGGTGTTCCAGGGAGCGACCGTGGGAGGTCCCGCCGGATTCAGGGTCGGCCGGATGGTAGAGACCGTCACCTGACGGGATCCATTCGCCAGTCGACCTATCGACCTCGGGCGGATCTTTCCCGACCGGTACCGTGAAAAACCACGGGCACCGACCTCAGATCGGTCGGTCATCGTGCAACATCCCGAGGGTGGGTGTGTCAGCGATCAGGAGTCCCGGGGTCCCGGCCGGGAACGAACCTCGGCTCCGTCCGTGGCATTTCGTGTTGTCTTTCGGGCTGGTCAGCCTGCTGGCAGACATGGTGTATGAGGGTGCCCGCAGCATCATCGGCCCGTATCTGGCGACCCTGGGAGCATCGGCCACCATCGTCGGCGTGGTCGCCGGAGCCGGCGAGTTCATCGGTTACGGCCTGCGGGTGATCTCCGGATATCTGGTCGCCCGCAGCCGGCACTACTGGGCGTGGACCATCACCGGATATGCGCTCACCGTGCTCAGCGTCCCGCTGATCGGCGTCACCCATCTAATGGCCCCGGCCCTGGTGCTCTACGCCACCGAAAGGCTGGGCAAGGCCGTCCGCTCGCCGGCCAAAGACACGCTGCTCTCGCACGCCTCCACCCGCACCGGCCGCGGAACTGCGTTCGGTGTACATCAGGCGATGGATCAATTCGGCGCCGTCGTCGGACCGCTGCTGCTGGCAGCCGTGTTGTCCTGGCGCCAGGGTGACTACCGGCTCGCTTTCGGCGTACTCATCGTCCCGGGTGCGCTGGTGCTGGTGCTGCTGCTGTGGTTGCGTCGCCGCGTCCCGGACCCGGCCGCCTACGAACAATCGGACAACACTGCACCGCACTCGAGCACGGTGGGCACCGACCCCGACCCCGTCAGATATCAACGACCGGTGCTCCCTGCGCTGCTGTGGCGCTACATCGCCGCCGTTGCGGTGCTGTCCTGCGGCATCGCCTCCTTTCCCCTGCTGGCCTTTCACGCCCAGACCAGGGGCCTGCTCACCGAGGCGGCGATCCCGGTGCTGTTCGCGCTGGCCATGCTCATCGATGGCATCAGCGGCCTGGTGGTCGGAAGGATCTACGACCGGAACGGCCCGCGGGTGCTGCTGCTGGTGCCCGTCGCGGCATCATTCGCCGCCGTCGCCTTCACCAACACCCCGGCGCTGGTCTGGATTGGGGTGGCCATCTGGGGCATCGTCAACGGCATCCTGGACTCCACCATCAAAGCAGGGGTCACCCAACTCGTCCCCTCGAACGCCCGAGCGGCCGCCTTCGGCTGGCTGGCCCTGGTCCGCGGGCTCGGCCTGCTCGTCGCCGGCGGCGTCTTGGGCCTGGTGTACGACCACAGCGTCACCGCCGTCATCTGGCTGATCATCGCCGCCAACACCGTCGCCCTCATCGTCCTGTGGACGGTGCTCCGACGGCTGGCCGCACCGGCCGACACACCGATCACCTGATCCAGGCAACGCAGGAAAGTGAACTCCCTGCTGCCCGGCATCGCAATCTTCGCCAGGACCGGGCTTCACGCGGCGGGGGACACCTGATCATCAGACGCAAGCGGGTGTCCGCTACCGGGCTGCACTGCGCCACCCACGTATCGGGGACTGGGCTCGCCCATTTTCAGAGATTGACCGGGGTCTCGGTGGAACGCACACTGTTGGGACAGGCGATGGGGGCTACTGCGATTCGGGTATACGGGTGAGGCGGCGCAGCGCAACGAGACCATCCGGCGTCCCCGGCCAATGGCGGCTGATCGCATCCGGGCCGGCGTGGCGGGCCACAGACCGCAGGGTGGCGGCGACGATGATCGCGTCGTCCGCGTAGCCCAGGACCGGGATGAAGTCGGGGATCAAATCGATGGGCGAGGCCAGGTAGAGCAGCAGCAGCCACAACCGGACGCGGACGCCCCGCGGCAAGGTCCGGTCCCGAGCCAGTCGGGGAATCAGCCGCAGGATGTCCGGGAGCAGCCGCAACGCCTCCTTCAGCGCGCCTTCCCGGGGTCGGGCCAGCAGCAGCGCGGCGATGAGCAGCAGCCACAGCAGCAGCAGCCCGCCGAGGATCCCGAGAACGGTGGCGACGGTGGGGTTCATTGCCGCAGGCTCCCACTTTAGGGGGGTTTGGGGTGGAGCCAGGAACAAACCCCGTGACGGTGTCAGCCCAGCCTTACACGGAGACGATGAACAGCCGAGTCGCTGCGTTCTGGATCACCCGTCGCAACAGACGATCCGCTTCCGGCACTGCTGCGGGTGACCGTCGACGAGCTGGCCGAAGGCTGTCGGTGCCCGGATGGCGTTGGGGCAACGGCACGATGAACCGTGGCAGCCTTGACCTGCACCGATGTCGATGGACGGGAGCCGCGCTCGTTGCCTGATATCGCGTCGGTTTTGGGAGCGCTGAAGGCCGCCGCAGAAGCAAAGACGTTGTCCCTGAATTGGGCTGCTAGACGCGCGGGACGACGAAGCCAGACCCGTCCTGTACGAGGATCCTGCTGCCCAGGGCGTGCGGCGGTGAAACGGTAGCGGTTCGGCGGTAGGCGACGGCGTTGCAAGCCTTGGGCGTTTCGGTGGCGGTGGAGGGCAATTCGACCAAGCGAAGGACCACGACATCGCTGCCTTCCACGAATTCTGTTTGGTAGTCCGCGCCGCAGCCGCCGGCCTGGGCTACTGACGGTGCCCCGCTCCACTGCTGGGTGCGCCGGCCGTCGGACTCGACATGCACGGTGGTCTCAGCATCTCCCAATCCGTTCGGAAGTCCGGGGACCGTCCGGAGTAGCTCTGCCGGGTCGATGGAGGCCTGGACCAGTCGGACTGCGCTGCCTTGCACGCCGAAACTCCAGGCCGGAACGGTCGCCGGCCCGGTGGCCGTCTTGATCGCGGCGGTAGTGCGCTTCGGATTGGTCAGCACCACCGGTGTGCAGCCGTCACAGGGGTTGTGTCGAGCCTGACTCGGTGATCAGCAGCCGTGCGGTGTGCTGCGCGTCGAGCAGTGTAACTAACTGGGTGGCGCCGGCTGACTTTGTCCTGGCCCTGTGAAATGCACTGTCGTGCCAATGGCAGCGCGCTGGCGTGACTTGGCACGCGAGGCCGGATCGGGTCGTCCGGTAGGCGGTGGTCAGGGCTGGTTCGCTGCTGCGAGCAGTGCGGCTGCGAGTTCCCGGAGAGCGTCTTTGAGTTCGTCGGGTTCTTCGATCACGAGAGGCAGGCCGAGTCCGGCGAGGACGCCCGGTACCCAGTCGAGGCGCTCGGCTCGTAGGCGCACACGCACCCATTGGTCATCGATCGCCTCGATTGACGCGAGCCCGGCCGGTAGCCGGCGGGAGACGTCGTTGGTGGTGCCGCACACCCGTAGCGAGACTTCGTGCCGCCACGGGGTGCTGGCGAGGCTGGCGAGCAGGTGGGCGGCGGGGTCGAAATCGGTTGGCATGTCGAAGGTGTCATCGCGGTGTGTGACGCGTGCGACCCGATCGAGGCGGAAGGAGCGGATGCGGTTGCTGGCCGAGTCGAGTCCGGTGAGGTACCAGCGGCTGTTGTGGGCGACGATGCCATAGGGGTGCACGACGCGGTCGGTGCGGCGTTCTTCTCGGTTGGTGTAGCCGATCTCCACGGCGCGGCGGTCGCGGGCGGCCTCGGCGAGCTGCAGCATGACCTGGGTCTCGGGGCTGATCACGGCCCGGGCCGGTGCGGTGAAGTCGGTGGTCTCCAGCAGCGCGTCTAGGCGAGCGGCCGACCGTTTGGGCAGGACTCGACGCAGCTTGGCCGCTGCGCCCTCGACCGCCGCAGCGGAGGTCGTGACCAGTCCGGCACGGCGGCCGGCGATGAGCCCGAGCAGCACGGCGAGCGCTTCCTCGTCGGTGAGCATGAGTGGTGGCATTCGGTAGCCGGCCGCGAGGCGGTAGCCGCCGTAACGCCCACGCACGGACTCGACCGGAACGTCCAGCTCGATCAGGTGGGACACGTACCGACGAGCGGTGCGCTCGTCGACACGTAGACGAGCGGCGAGATCGTTCACCGTGCGAACACCGCCGTCCTGCAGGATCTCCAGCAGGGCCAGCACGCGAGCAATGGGACGCGTCATGTCGAGATGATATTTTAGATACCGGGCGGATATTGCCCGGTATCGCTCGTAGCGTCGATGCCATGACCACGACGACATCGCAGAACACTTCACCCGGTCTCGACGATCTGGTCGGCTTGGTCGCCCTTGTCACCGGAGCGACCAGCGGGATCGGGCGAGCGACAGCAAGTATCCTGGCTGCTCGCGGCGCGCGGGCACTCGTCCACGGCCGGAACCAAGATCGCGGCGAGCAGGTCGTCGCCGCGATCCGCTCGGCGGGGGGCGACGCCGAGGTGGTGCTCGGCGAGCTTGGCGACCCACTCGCTGTTCGATCCCTGGCACGCCGCGCCGTCGAACTCGGCTACGGGCACGTCGACATCTTGGTCAATAACGCCAGCCTGTTCCCGATCGGCGGGCTCACCCCGGCCACGCCTGTCGAGGACATCGACGCTGCGTTCGCCGTCAACGTCCGCACCCCGTTCCTGCTGGTCGCCGAACTCGCGCCAGCGATGGCCGCTCGCGGCCGCGGGGCGATCGTTAACGTGCTCAGCACCGCCGGTGAGATCGGCATCGCTGGCCTTGGTCTGTACGGGGCGACTAAAGCCGCGCTCGGCCTGCTGACCCGATCATGGGCCGCTGAGTTCGGCCCATCCGGAGTCCGGGTGAACGCCATCAGCCCCGGCCCCACGAGCACACCAGGGACCGCTGCGACCATGGCAATCATCGAGCGGATCGCCGCTCAAGCACCGGCCGGGCGGGTCGCTGCCCCTGATGAGATCGCCGCCGCGATCAGCTACCTCGCCGGACCCGGTGCCAGCTTCGTCCAGGGCACCGTCCTGGCCGTCGACGGCGGCCGAACCGCTGTCTGAACCAACCCCTCGAAAGGATCACCTGGCATGAAGATCGCCTCACTACGCATGATCACCGACGACGTCGCCCGACTCGTCGCCTTCTACGAACACGTCACCGGCCTCGCCGCCGCCTGGGCCACCCCGGACTTCGCCGAGATCAGCACCCCCACCTTCACCCTCGCGATCGGCAGCACCCGCACCGTGGGTGTCTTCGGGCCTGGCTCCGCCCGCCCGGCCGACAACCACAGCCTGATCGTCGAGTTCCTGACCAACGACGTCGACGCCGACTACGCCCGGCTGCGTGAGAGTCACGATGTTGCGGTCCAGTTCGTCAACGAACCCACCGAAATGCCATGGGGTAACCGGTCCATGCTGCTCCGCGACCCCGACGGCACCTTGATCAACCTGTTTACGCCCGTGACCGAGTCGGCAATCGCAAAATGGGCCACGCGCTAAATCAACAGCCGGCAAACGCCGCAGGATGCAATGTGCCCGCCACGCCGAGTGGCCGAGATGAGCGCGGCCATTCCGCTGTCCGTCGTTGCGGGCTGCCACCCGCTCGTGCCGCACACGGGTGCCCTCTGCCCGGTGAGGGATCCTTGGGTTCTCGCGGTGATCGCAACACCTACTGATTGGGTGTTGTCGTGGCTGAGTATTCGATCTTCATTCGTCCGGACCTGTTGCAGCGGTTCTGGCAGGTGATGGCCTGCGCTGGGTTCAT